>JAABUH010000233.1_pt1 | contig 84766 bp, 107 predicted proteins | sample 5559121 | NCBI WGS metagenome assembly JAABUH01 (sample SAMN10711871, study PRJNA513364) | rock metagenome | isolation source: Antarctica rocks | place: Antarctica: Victoria Land, Battleship Promontory nord | collected 2015-12-28
AGCAATAAATCAATAAATCTCCCAAAGTGGCTCAGAACGGTCCGATGTCATGCTTGGAGGAGCGATCAGGGTAGACCACGACTGTGACCTTCATCGCCATCCGTCCATGCAGGTACATGTATAACGGTAGCAAAAGGGTTGAAGGAGAATGATGAAGATACCCCTTTCTGAGCACGTATTATGGTGGTGGTTTCTACCGCCGGCTCTCGTCCATTGTAGGGACGAACGCGAGTCCGCCGAACGGTGGACCAAGCGCTCATCGATCTTGTCGTTGGTAGATTGTAGTATTTTTGGTAGAGTTAAGCGGAGAGGTTCGCGATAGTAAGTCCGGTCGATCGGTCTCGGCGTCTCGACCAACAGGACTGCTAATCCAGTCTTCCAAAATGCATCATATCAGCCAAGAAGCCAATGATTACCTCCTCAATGCATGATCGCTCGCTTATCAAGTCCCTCGCTGTCCCACATCCTTCATCCTACTCCTCCCTTATGAGCCTACGGTTTCGGTTCTCTGTACTCGTCTTCTTCTTCTCCTGGCTCGTCCGACACTTGTTGAAGTGCATTGTACGTCTCCAAGGAGGTGAAGCCGATTTCCGCTGCCTGCAGTCTCCAGGGAGTCGCGAGCACGGCAGCGGTCTCCCCTGAGGATGATGAGGGCGAAGGGTGGTTGGGGTCGGTGGGCTTGGTGATCAGACTGGTCAAGCTGTTGGCGGCATCTTCTTTCCCTATCTCCGTTGTCTCCACCACCTCTGCTCGTAGTTTCTCCCAAGCTCCCGGGATCCGCAGTATACGTAACCGGTCCGATCGTTGACACGCAACAGTATTCCGCTCCTCGAAGACGTACAGAGCGAGTGTGAGGAGTGAGTAAATCAGTGCGATCGTCGGTGCTGAATCCTTGTAATTCCCACTTGCGAGGGAGAGAGCCGCGCCCAAGAAAACAGCTATGGCGTAAACAGTCGAAGGGTTCATGGGTGAGTGTGAGAGTAGGTAGATGATGGTGCGGGTGTAGATGAACGTGTCGACGGCGTAAATTGAGTTACGATGGAGGGCTGAGTTTGTGGTGAGGAAGGCGAGTACTGACATGAGAGGGCGGATGAAGGCTCCGGACTGATACGATGGGCCTGAGCGGGGGAACGGGGGTTAAGCAATGATGGACGTAGCGACGAGGTAGGTACCCACGGGTCCAAGACGGGATCCCCCTACGTAACGGCGCCACGAGCCTCAGATTGGTAAATGATTGAAGGAGACAAAGCGTCAGATCCAGACCGCCAGGTATAGGGTCCCGGAAGACGTCTTCGAAAGCGAACTTGAAGGTTTCCGTGAGACCGAAGAGGATGGGGGGTACAGTACTAAGAGGAACCTGTATGAGCAGGAGCCAAACAAACGGTCGGTCAGGTCGAACATACCTGCCTTGTTACTATAGAGCGGTATGGCTTTGCTAGAGTGTTTCCGGTGTATCGTGGTGTGAATGGCGAGAAGGACGCCTAGTCGGAGGAGAGCGAATGATCGTCGAGGTATTGTTAGCCTGTTGAGATCCATCGTGAATGGCATCATAACGCATCTATGGTTGACGAAGCGCTTCCCGGGCGTTACGAAAACGTTTTGCGATCCTTTCTTGACGAAGATCAGATCTGGAGTTCACTTGCGAGGGAAGGATGAAGACGATTCAGAAGTGCCTGTCGGTCATTGTTAGAGGTAACCTTTCGGTGGGATTGAAGGACGGTGAAGTAAGGCCGAAAGAAGCGGCGTACCTGCGTTACCAAGAGATCTCTCCCCCGGGATGCCGGGATGACTTGGAGCTGAAGTATGACCCATCGCTGACCGGAGAAAGAACGATCATTAGTGCCTGTCGATCGTTACTTTGGGTCCCTGCCCTGTCCAATGGATCTGGGAACGAGGGAGAAGCGGTGTAGCTGTGCTGGACACAACCACATGACGTGCCGGGATGCCCAATCTTTCAGGACTCTGTGCGGTTATGACCATGATATCATATTGTCCATCTAAAGCTCTGTTATGGCATTACCCATGAGAGGTTGGATGGAGGATGACCAAAGGGGGTGGTGGATTCGAACGGAAAAGCAAGCAAACGTCGGGCAAAGCCTAAGATGGCATCCTCCGTGATGACGTCACTATCTTCCGTCGGTCCATGCGAAAGTGAAACCTTATAGGAAAAAGACAGTGGAGTAAAGCAAACAGTGGCGTTTATAAAATGCGTATTTAGAGGAAGTGAAGGAAGACGCTCAGCCCACTCAAATCATACATGCCAAGTCTAGGTATTACCAAACCCGATGATGTGCATTACATCATCCGCCTACGATTCCTAGCTCAACGGAGCGCCTCGTTTCCGCCTTCATGAGCTTCGTTTGTACTCGATCGCAACATTTGGATAACCTTCGCTTGGTTCGCTCTGTCATCAGCTCGGTCGGTTCCACCGCAAACTCACGCCATCGCCGATTTGTTCGCCTTCTTCTCCATCGCTTCCACGATACAATCAATATCCGCCTCGAGCGAAGGTTTCGGTCTTGCCCCGCGGATGAGGAAACGAGCGACCAAAGTCCATAACCTGATCTCAGCGTGTCCCCCGAAAAATCACTTACACAAAGACGAAAGCATCCGTGTTTTCCTGCCGGTCAGCCTGTCTGCTCTCTCTCAAAGCGCTCACCTCGTCGTTCAGCCTGATCATGTTGACTATCCTCCTTGCTTGGTCGAGAGATTCGTCTATATGCCCGTCTCGATCGTGTACGAACATTTCTGCGAGCCCGAGGATAAAAGCCTTTCGGTCAGCGAGATCTCAAACCATGATTTACCAAGATTGAAGGCGTGCATTCCAAAGTAGCGAGGTTCGAGATCGCAAGGATCAGTTTCTCGCGGTCCACTGTCGCCGCCATTGAGGCGTACAGCAAGACGAGCGCTTTTACCATCCGAGAACTGATGTCAGCAACGTTGGACACGTGATGTACTCACAATTCGCACGAAACAGGTCTAAGCGGATCTATGAAGATGTCGGAGAGATACTCGTCATACGCTTCGAAACCTGGTCGAGCCTGACGTAATTAAGCTTCATCAACCCTGACGACAGACCTCTTCGTAATCCTCCCACAGCCGAGGGAGAGGCGTCGTGATACTTGCGAGGTCGATGCAGGGTTTTAAGCGGGTTGTGATAGACCCTCGAAGATCGAGGACAAGTACGGACCAACTGTCATCAACCCGATCTCCGCACTGGCGACTCACAAAGCGTATATCTTCTCGCCGTGCTCGATCAAATTGCTCGACACGCGGGAAGAACCGATCTTGTCGAGTCCGTGTAGCTGGGCAAGTCTAACCATCAGGTCGGACCTACCTGAACCATTGCCTACCTCGCCGCTGTGCCACTCATAATCAACGCTTCCGTCTGCCTCGATTGACCCCAGAGCCAAGTGGATAACAACGACCCGGCACGGATGAGATCCACCACGACGAGCGGGATCGAGTCATCGTCTCGTGACGCCAAGCTCAGCGCGCTCTCCGCAGCATGGTAAAAGATCCGCTCCTCCGCTCGAATCGATGCACGAGTAGAGACGCTGCTCGCGACGAGGCACTACCGTCAGCCTGGTCAAATCACGCACTCACCATCGCGTTTATCAAGGCCGGATGAACCTTTTCGAACCGAGCGTAAAACGAGGCGATGTATATCTCCACGCCAAACTCCACCTGTCTCGAGAAGTATTCCCACAGTCTGCAACCATTCAGCTTTGAGGTAAAAAGTCGGACCGCTCACAATGCATCCCGCATGGTCTCCTCTGGCGATATCGGAGTCACCCCTGGAACATCTTTGACGAACCAAGAGAAATCCATCCCTCCCCAACCATCGGGTGGTTGGTCGGTGGGTTGAAACGATCGAGAAGAGGGGATGGACCATATACGGGATAGTTGGTGATTGTCAAGGACACCTGGAGACATCGAGTCGCTCCCCGAAGAGGTAGCGCTAGCGGCACTGGCGGATGGACGCGACGCGTATGATGAAGATTTCGTGTGAAACGACGCTCGATGGGATATCATCGTCGCTATCCATCAGTGTCGAGAACGAAAGGATGATCACTCACGTTTGTACAAGCACTCTCCGGCCCGTTTCGAGCAATTCGAACACATCGTTCTGCCTAGCTGCCTATCAGGACGAAACGTAATCAAGTGACATACTTGCTGCACGCAGGTCATCCTGAAATCAGCTGCGGTCACATGTCGACTATCAAGCTTCTCGTCAGCGTCACCCGAGATCTCGGTCCTCACCATAGCTGCTAGTTCCTCCCCGACCGATCAATCATCACGGTCGAGTGATTACTCCTCAAGATCTTGAGATCTCTTTTTTCCTTCGTGTAGTGTATTGTACAGGGTAGATTGACATGACATGGAAGATGTATGGCGGGTTATTTCACCTTTTTCGGTTCCAGGGTGACGATTTCATTCGCACGAGAGAACAATGAAGTAAAAGTCAGTTGATCTGTGCCTTGATTCGTCATAGAGATCCCCTTTGTCCGATAAAATCAGCATCCGCTCTTCGGAAGCCCGTTCGGGTGATGGACTTGATGACTTGGTTCAGGCACCACCAGGTAATTTATACGTACTGTACACGACAGGGAGCCTTTATCGGTGTTCGCCGCAAGATCTCGGCGCGGGAAGGAGTCGACAAGCATCCTATTGTTCTCACCGGTAACATCTCAAGTCCTCCTTAGCGGATCGTGTGACGTAAACCCAAGCGGGCATATCCCACCATCTTGATTCGTTCCGCTCACACTATTCCCGCTCCATCGGGATTAGTCGGATTGCGATGGTGACCACCTACTCCCCTCCAAATTCCCCCACAATCCTCCCTGACTACACGATCTACACATCCCTCCTCTTCTCGCCCGAATCCGACTTTCGCTCGAACATCGCCCTTACAATCTCCCGAGAGACAGGTCTCCTCACTAAAGTCGCTCCTTACGATGAGCCGAGCCTCGACCTCATCGCCGGTGACCTCGACTTGCGAAGATACTTCGTTATGCCGGGGTTCGTCGATGCGCATACCCATATCTTCCTTCACCCGTACTCCGAAGCGTCCTCTTTAAACCAGATGCGGGATGAATCGATGGTTGAGCGGGTACTCCGAGCGGGAAATCACTGTAGAGGAGCACTAAAAGCTGGTTATACGACTTATCGTGACCTTGGGACTGAAGGGGTATTCGATGCGGATATTGGAGTGAGGGATGCGATCAATCGTGGGATCATTCCTGGACCGAGGCTTCTTGTTGCGACGGAAGCTCTGGCAAGCTCAGGGAGCTATGCGATCCGGTACGAAAGTCGACTAGGAGGAACGACAGTACCTCGCATTTCAGACCCTTGCGATGGGGTCGAAGGAGTTACAGCAGCCGTACGAAGACGTATAGGAGCAGGAGCGGATCTTATCAAGTTCTACGCGGACTATCGACGTCGAACACTCCGCTTTCCACCTCCTACATACCCGGGTGGACCAAATATCCTCCGACCACCGAGGATAGACCTATCCGGGCCTAACGATCAAGCCAGCAACCCCGATTCGATCATGTGGAACCAGGAGGAGATGGACGCGATCGTTGTCGAGGCGAAGAGGGCAAAAGCACCTGTTGCTGCTCATGCGAGGGAGCCGGAGGCGGTGATCATGGCCGCTAAGGCGGGAGTGACTACGATTGATCATGGGTATATACCTAGTGACAAGGCGCTGGACGCGATGAAGACGGTGAGTGCAAATTGTATCAAGACAGGGCCTTCTCGGCTCTCCAACCCCTCCCTCGCCCCATTCCCCCTGCCGTCTTATCCCCTTCCCACCCTCTCCTCCTTCTCCCGTTCCCCCTTACCCCTCCTAGCCCATCCACTCCTCCCACAACTGCCTTTCCCGCCTTGCGCCGCAAATCCTCAACTTGTCGAATACTCTATGGCCCCCGACCTCTCCTTCCTCTCCTGCTCTTCCTGCCTGGGCAGATTCCCAATCCTACCCTCCTATACTTCCGACCCCTCGCCCCCTCCCTCCTTGGGCTTTGGTTTTACCGAGGTCTCCCCTCCCGCCTCTACCTCCCTCTCTCTCGTCTCCCAAACTCGCCGTCTTAGACCTAACTCGCTTGCTCCGCAGTACGGAACCATCTGGGTCCCAACCCTCTCCGTCGTCGCCCTCAACGCCTCTACCGACTCATTACGTCAAATCCTCCGACACGTCCGCCACGGCCACGAAAGAGGCATAACCCTCGCAACTGGCTGTGACACCGGCGCATTCCCACATGGCGAGAACGCACGGGAGATGGAACTCTTCGTTCAAGCTGGGATACCTGTCCCCAACGTCCTCCGAGCAGCGACGTTGGGTGGATGGGAGGCTTGTGGAGGCGATTTGAGTTCTTATCGGTTTGGGAAGTTGGAGGTGGGGTGGAGAGCGGATTTGGTTGCGCTTGAGGGGGATCCGAGGGTGGATTTCGGGGCTGTGAGGAGGGTGAATTGGGTCGTCAAGGATGGGAGGGTGATGGTCCGGGATGGGAAGCTGGTGGACTAGTTGCGACGTTATCGTCCAGGGGAAAGAGGAATCACTCACCCATAACCCGCAAACTTGTTCAGTCCCTTCAACCAGGTAATATACTGGCCCCTATAGTGATCTAAGACCTCTGGGTTCGAGGCTTTCAAGCGATACCCATGAGCAAAATAAAGGTGCCCATACACGCTTCGAGAACCCAGATTCGTGAGCGGGCAGCCGGGATGACCTGCTAAGATGACGGCGCAGGGAAGGCATCGATATACTCTCTACCCATCTTGCATGTTCATTTATCGTAACACTACGATCTGCAGCATATTCCCCACTCTACCTTTCTGCGTCGGAAGAATGCACTGTTGGTGTTCTCAAATTTGATTATTCACTCCCTATGCGAGATCAATTCATCTCTCATCACAACCTTTCTGCATGTGACGAACCAACATCGGTAAACATCTGTGAGAGGTTGCAAATCGACATATCAGGGAGCAAGCAGAGGACTCTCCGTTTCGATCATAATCACCTCTTGTATTGTGCTCGCCAAGATATTGCTTTGAGTTTGACCATGGGCAAGGATACACAGCCCACCTCTCACCATTCGAGTGATCCTCTCAGAAGCTCGATTTCCTCGGCTTCTCACACCACACCGAATCCAAGAGCTCCCAACAAGCGGGAGAAGGACGCGTCGAGCTCAGCTCAGAGGAACCTCAGTACCGATCCCCAAACTACCGGGGATCGAGGCCAAGACTCAAACGGGTCACCCTCGCCCGATTCTTATGAAAGCGCCAATCAGATGGTGAGCATATCAGCCACAGAAAAACATGTTTCATCTGATATACATCGAAAGGATTGGCAACCTGAGTGCAAAAAGCCGGATCCCTCGAACAGAGGCCTTACAGATGACCGGAACCCGGAATTGCACGAGAGCCTAGCGAAGCTCTCGGTTCATACTCATCCCACAGGGCATCCTCACAACAGAACGACCCAGAGCACTTCGATGACGGTGAGTGGCGAATCCAAGATGTCTGCTTTGTTCGACTTACCACAAACAAACAGGACTCCGGGTCGAAGGGAGTGCAGATCAAGGACATCGGGGACCCTTTCCGTTACCAACCATCATCAAGGGGAGCATCGTATAGGTGATCAAGACACGAATGACCAGATTCTCATGATCATCCCAAATCATCACCCATTTCCCTTCACTTTGTCATCTGTACATGTACGTAGACTGAATTTGATTGAATGAAGTGCCACACGCCGTATCGTGCCGCATATCGTATCGGGCATCACCTTTCAACTGCATGTACTGCAAGGTCACTACAGAGGTTGCGATCTGCTGCGATCCCTCACAACGACATACGTTGGAAGATTCACAGCTTCTTCCCTGATCTGCGTACTCCTCGAAGCGGTGCATCGCCAGTTGCATCACGATGACGGAAACCTAACGAGAAACCGAGATGCACCATGACAAATCCACATCTACCACTGTATCTAGTCCACCCGGCAGCTCCTCCTACTCACGGTTACTTGCTCCATCCCTGTGCTCGTTATATCATGCGGCCTCTCCCTCACCTTCCTTCCTCTCATTCGCCTCCGGCAACACCACAGCCTCCGCCACCCTATCCAACTCCCACCGATCCCACTTCCCCCTCCTCAACCACTCCTCCCTAATATCAACCAAAACCCTGACCTTCTCCTTCTCCTCCCCCCAAACCTTCTCCAATCGACCCGACTCCATCCTCCTCATCCTCTTCATCCCTTCACGATCCATTGCCTCGGTTCTCATCCTGCTGAACTGCGCTTCGGATAGAGCGGCCGGATCGCCAGAACAATGTCTGACGATATGGTGAATCATCTCTTCGGGTAGGTCTAGGAATCGGAACGTAGGTGTTGGATCGGAAGCGAGCATTCGTCGGGCTGTTTCGGTGGAAGAAGGGGGTTGGGCGTTCAGAAGGATACGGGCTGGAGCGATGATACGTCTCGCAGCGTTTCGAACGCGTCTCGTCAAGATCCGATTCCGCTCGAGAAGTGGTACGAGATGTTCGTGAACCTGATAGGAGAGCGCTCTTTCCTCCGCTTGGACCTCTTCTCGACTCTGGTTTGGCTCGACAGTCTCACCATCCTCGTTGATCGCTGCTGGTCGGAAATCATTGGCCAGTAAACCGACCTGCTTGATAGTGAAGTTACATCGATCGATTGTATCGACGAGCTCCCTTATCCCCTCCGCACCGAGAGAATTCCCGTTCAGCTCGAGCGACTCTAGGTTGCGTGAGCGGGGTGAGGCGAGGAATGCTGCGATGCCTCGACATATAGGTGGACCGAGGCTACATGCTGATAGGTGAAGCTCGTTAAGATACGGGGCGTTGAGGGTTCGGAATAATCTCGAGACGGAAGAGGGGAGGAGGGATTTGTTGTTCGTCAAAGAGAGAGTTTGTACCCGACTCGAATTGAGCGAGTTGACGATAGACTCGAGATTTTGCCGCAACTAGCAGTCATGAACTTTCGCTCAAAATGCTCATCACCCACCTCGATATCGTTCGCCTGAACCCAAACCTTCCTCAAAAACACATCCTTCTTCGCATACCCCATCACCGCATCCAACGCCCCATCGTCAATAGCGTTACATCCCAGGTTGACCTCCTTTATCCCCCACAGCGTGTTTGGCGAGTCGGGGGAATTGAACCTTGAACGACAAAAGAGGAGACCTCGGACGAGTTGGAGTGTACCGGATGAGCCGAGGAGGTTGTGTGAGACGTCGAGGCGGTGGATACGGTTGGTTATCTGGAGGAGGATCCGATGGGCTAAGGCGCCAGTCCGGATGAGGCATGAGCGGTGGGATAGGTGGAATCGATTGTGAGGGAAAGATGAATGATACGATGTAGAGTGAGAGAGCGAAAGACCTCGTCAGCAGCAATCCACAACTCGCCCATGCCCACCGCTCATTTTACAACGACGGGGAGAGTTCACTCACCTCCCTCTGTCCCGACAAACCCATGGTCAGGCAAATATATCAAGTCCGAGTTGGACCTCAGAACCACAGCCATGACGGAACCCTCTTACAATCCCGGATCCGAAAGAAGGCGATGCTCTAGAAGATGGTAATTCCAATCCCGAGATGAACAAGACCAGATTAGCTGGAACTAGTAGACAGTGGAGGTGCTCGGAACGCTTCACCACGTGGTTGATACATTCGAGCGGCATTGTGGGCGTTTCTCGTTGGGACACGATAGTCGACAACCCTACATACCAGCGTAACGTTTCATTAGTGTCGTAAAGGACGAAAGGGGCCATCATGACTCCTGTCACAGCGTCAACCCTTGATGTGAAGATACGTGGGGAGCATTAGTGCCAGAACGATCGCAGCCATGATAAGCTCGACCGGACCAACTTTGGCGGAGTGGTAACCGCTGCATCGATATGGCTCTCGTTTCCACCCAAGTCACATCCGAACCTGCATCACCGATCATAAGTATACTCTTCCTCCTTGATCAGTAGCATACAAGCCCGGTCACAGCTGATGCAGCGCATGACCCATACTCTCACAGCTCTTCCCCGAATGAGACTTTATCCACTCCGGCTCCATCCAGTCTGCATCATCCCTCCCTTCATCTTCTCCCATCGCACTCCACTTCGCTTGCAATCTCTCCATCCTCCCCTTATCCCAATAATCCTCAAGCCTCTCCCTCTGAGCCAAAGAGCACGCGTCACGTATCAAAGGATTCTGGTCACCGGATCTTTGTAGTACTACCTGGTCAACCGATCGAATTGGAATGGGGTCAACTTGGTCGGATTTTTCGTGCGATGGTTGACCAACAAGTCGTAGAAAGCGATTCCCGAGGTGATGTCTGGTAAATCGGAGGGATCAATCCCGGTGATGTCCTGAAGGAGAGTCCGACCAGCTGGGGAGGCCTTGAGATAAACCAGAGGTTGGAAGAAATCTCCTGGATCGTCGAAGATCCCTTCAGTTGAGGTGGGACCATCGTCCTTTTTGGCCCGGGGGGGGTGATAGTGAGTGTTGGACGTTGAGATTTGGGCAAAGATTTACTCAACAGTTTCTTGTCATCAATTGACCATCTTTTCTGCGTAGTCTGGAAGGTAATTCTCGAAAATCTGTGAGGAAGCTGGGGTGGCTCTACCTGTGGTGGTCAATGGCGATGCGCCGGACTCCGAATCGAAGTTGGACGGTGCGGAAGCGGCCTTGGCAGTCGACTGTATGGATGCATGCAAGGTTGACGCGGAGGCTGGAGACTTCCCTGCAACGCCGAAACATGAGTTATCATGAGGGACAGACATAACCGAAGGGTTTTTGGAGAGGGTAGGAACGGAATAAGTCTCGGACATCGTTGCGGATACTTGCTGTTGTGCTGGTAGTTGATCGTGGATCTTGAGCGGTTTGCGGGTGTTGAGCTTTTATGTGTCACGGAATGAGAGGGTAAGCGACGAGATGAGTGATGAAGGCCAAGCAGCTTCATGCCATCTTATAGCTCCCTCACAAATTTAAAAATAGAGGTGGAATTGAACGTCACAAATGATTCCCGATATATATGGCCAAATTTGTTAATTAATTCATTTACAATAGGGTTCAGACCTATTGGATGGTCACGTGCTTGCGGAAGAGACAAGAGGGCACCGGGCGAGGTAGGACAACTCAGCATTGTACTCTCACCTCGCAGACCGCTCATTGTCCTATATCGATTGCTCCCACCCGCCCACGCCCGAATTTCTATTGAAAGAGAGAGGGAGAAAACCGTTGGAGGGGTGCGTCCCCTCCCTTGGCAAGCGGGGAAGCCCCTGGTGCGACGGTATGTATGTAGAAAAGTTAGTTTTGTAGAACCCCTATGCCTGCCCGACAGCAGGGACACCGAAATGCATCACTTAGCCCAAGACAGACGGACAGTGCGGACGAGGAGGTGCTATTATTCTCATGCAAGATGACAGGTTATAAGCTATTCGCTAGTCGTTGAACGTTTTTGAAACGCTGCTAATGACGTCTACAGTAGTATGCTAGAAACGAGCCACGTGGCCTTCTGGAACCAATCCCGTATGACCCTTCTCGTCTCACAACAACCATGTACCGAAAGTAGCTACACCATATGCTGCAGCTACTCGCTGCTACATTCTCAATCTTCTCCCTCCTCGTCTCCATGCGGATCTTCCTCCTCCTCGCTCCCGCTCGCAACCAACCAACCCGACGGAAATCGTCAACATGCTCCCTAGGCATCTTTCTCGGATCCGGTAATGACCCATTTCGCCTAGTGTACAGTTGGATCTGCTAACGATACAAGTCAGGAGGACATACAGCCGAGATGAAGACACTCCTGTTCACGATCGATTACGACCGTTATACACCGCGAATCTACGTCTACTGCCACGGAGATGATCTATCGTTACGCGCTGTCTCGGAACTTGAATCAGCACATGGGTCCATCACCTCTGGAGTACGCCTCAATCTTTTAGCAGCTTACGATGTATGAGCTAGCACTGATGGGTACGCTGGTCCAGGCATACTCCTTCCTCGCTCTCCCTAGAGCAAGACGAGTCGGTCAACCCCTTTTCTCAACCTTGATATCATCACTCTACACACTCCTCATAGCGATATGCCATATCTTCCTCCTTCCGCTCTTACGCAACCCGAGGCAAACATGGGTAGATGTCCTACTCATCAACGGACCGGGAACATGTGTCGTCTTAGTCTTAGTCTCATGGATGCGCAGAGTAAGCTCTCTTTCCCTTTTCCAGCTCTCTTCCCGTTCTTTCCTTTATAGCTCCAGTGACGACTCGACTACAGGTACTGGGGATGAAGTATACTCGGATCATTTACGTGGAGAGTTTCGCGAGGGTCAAGTCGCTCAGCTTGTCGGGGAAGCTGGTGAAACGGTTCGTCGATACTTTCGTCGTTCAGTGGCCGGATGCTGCGGGAGTTGGCGTGGCGCAGGTGATCACGAATAGAGATCAGGCAAAGGGAAGTGGTCGGGGACAGGTGCAGTATCGTGGATGGCTTGTATAGCATGCACAAGCTTTCGAAATGTATAACAACATCGTCCAACCTGAGCTCAAACGTGCAGAACGACTCCCCTCAGACTGTCCTCAATATCTCCTCCAGAAGCCCATCAACATCCCTCCCCCCTCTCTTCCCCTTTCGCCCCTTCGCCATTCGCTCCCCCTCATACCCCTTTCTCCCCAAATCTGCCGCACTCCCATCCAACAACCACATAACCTCCCCACCTTCCTTCCTCCACCTAACCCGATGTCTAACCCCAACTCCCCATGCACCTTCCACATCCCTCAAACCAGCATACCAATCCTCTCCATCTTCCCTTCCCTCCGCATCACCCTCTCCAGTATCACTACCACCCCGCCGAAGCTTCCCTCTCAAACCCCGAACATCAGGCGCTTCCCCAGCCTTAAGTCCCCACGTATCAACCCCACCTCTCCCACCTCCCATCCCGAACCTCTCCCCTTCACCTCCAGCTTGTACATCCCTCACTCTCTTCAACCCTTCTTCCCAATTCACAGGTAAAGAAAAGGGGGCGGATAGGAGACGATGAGCTCGAACCAATTGTGGGAAAGTTAGGACTGCTTTGGAGGTTATGGTCGATTGGAGCTTGGAGTGAAGGGAGATTGCTGTGAGGAGGTTGGAGATTTGGATTTGAAGGGGTGGGTGGATGTGGGTGTAGGTGAGGAGGGAGGTTAGGTTGGTCAAGTACTGCGACGAGGGAGGAAGCGAGTGTTAGCGAGCGGAAACGAGCGCGTATGATATATACCCTTTTCCGGCTCTGGTCATTGCTGAGGGTGGGATGGATTGGAGGCACAGGAAGGGAGACCTACCTGAGGCGGGATGAGTGTTTCTCGATGTAGTCCGGAAGGTGGTAATTCGAGATCATCAGGATAAACACCCATCGAACAGCTAAAGTGATCCACCTGTTCTCATCAGTCGTGTCTCCACATCGACAGCTTTGCTCTCGACTAGCTTTATCTTGAGTCCAGTCGAGCCGAGGAGAACCGACTTACCACCCAAGAAGGGACCTCCGGCCCATCCGCATCCCTCACCCAGATCGACATCCATCCTTCAGGCGCTTCGTATGTAGAATCGTCGTACTCCAAGCGAGACGAATGGACGATGGAGAGGAGTTTGATCTGAGCTGGAGATTGAGCGTTCTCCAAACCTGATACCACGAGTAAGTCAGGTAGCTTGATGTCGGCGGGCTGGTCTGGGTTAAGGGAGTGAGGGCTGAGAGCTGGGAGGGAGTTTGCGGAGGTGTATCGAGAGGATGCGGCGGATTTTCGGTTCGATTTAGATGATTGATGAGGGGTAGTTGGATCTGAGAGTAAGCTGTGGGAGACGTCGAGTGGTTCTGAAGAGGGGGAGAGCTTGAGATGATGTGTTGACTTTCCAAACATCGATTCGCTCATCTACGTCATCCTATCGTATTAGCCTTTATTAAGTCGGTCATGTTGAGGAAGAACGGACGGCTTGGACGACCTTGACGACCTTCTTCACACCTTCTTTCGAGCCACTCGAGCCATCTCGCTCGACATCGATGATCACTCCTCCACGCCGGACTATGAGCGCAATGAGCAGGACGGAGAGAAGGGTCGGATCGAAGTTCCATCCTGCGAGAGATGGAGGATCATGTAGATGGGCGATGAGCAGGGGGAGGAAGGAAGGTGTTCCGGGTGTAGGGAGCATTGTTATCTCCGTAGAATCATGATGAAAAGCCAGAGTCAGTCAGACTGAGAGATCGATACATCCACCAGAGAATGGGACGGTAAACAGATGGTTAGCCTCTCAAATGGGAGTGCGATCTTATCAACGAGCGACTATGCGTTCATCACGGTTCATGCATAATTTCGTGTCTTTTCATGACCTCTAACGCCTCCATATGTACAGTATCATCCGAAAGTTCCCACCCCAATCAGATGGCTTCGTTATAGTCATTACCCGTCGAACCTCGATCATCCGCCTGCTGTCCATAGACGTTCATATTTCTGGGCACGCCATCAGTCTCTGCCGGCCTGGATGCAGCGTTGTGCCATGACTCACTGGTTTCGCATCCTGTTCTCTGCAGCCTCAGAGTCCACATCTGCTTTCAAACATATCAGATCGTGTCAAGGACAGACTCCCGAATCACAGGTCAGGGAGTTGCCATCCTTCCAGCTCCCGCGATTGAAGACAGTTCTTAACAAGGGGAACTCTCACTCACCATCCTCTTGACGATATCCAGGGGTACTTGTCCCAGTCTTATATCCCCCTTGCGGCTCGTCATCATCCACGAACCCTCCCTCAGCCGGGTCCGGTCCGTGATCCGCGTTCATTTGATTCTGCCGGGAGAAGGAAGAACCTTTGAGATTGGTCCCGTAGCCGCCGGTTGCGCTGCCTTAGAGGGAGGAAGAGGCCCGAGGAAGAGGTCGATCCACATGCAAGGGCCGGGGACGTGAGGGAGCGAAGGTAAGGCATGGCGACGGCGACAGCCGTGTAGGAAGATGTTGACAAAAGAGGTTGAGAGGTTGAAAAGGCGGATGGATGGAAGGTTACGAACATTGATCAGCGCTCCGTTCCGATGCTATTCCCAAAAGGAGCGGTACCCACTGTCATACGCATCCATCCCCTCATAAGCACTAGGTCCACCCTGCTGCACTCCCGATGCCCCCTGTCCCCCTCCCCCTCCCCGCCCTTGATCCCCTCCATCTTCCGCGTTGAAACCCCCACCAAATCCTTTCCCCCTCACAGCGCCGTATTGTCCCTCTTCGCCATACTGTCCAGGCTGACCTTTTCTCCCGAATGCGTCGGTCGAGGGGGGCTGGGTAGTTGGATCCTCGGTCTGGGGATCGCCTGTGGGTTTTGAGAGGTCGCTCAGGTATTGACCGGTTGAGTTGTCGGTCTGTAAACGGTCAGAAGGGTTCGTTAGTGGGATGAGAGGTCACGTACCACTTTGTCTGCGGGAGGAGGGCAACGGTCAGCTGACATGATGGTTAGGGAGGAGGACTGACCGATCTGCTCTTTGAATTGCCTGCCATCCTCACTCCCCAAGAAATTGTTGGCATTATCGATGTTCTGGAATCATATACATCAGCTGGACTCATCCAAACACTTTAAGCTTAATTGAAGCTTAAGCAGGATTAAGAAATGGTCTCACTCACTCCTTCCATGTCGTTGAGAGCTCTTTTGAGCTGGTTGTACTTGAAGTGTGCTGTGAATACAACAGACCGAATCGTGGATGACGTTTGCTCATCCGCCCTGTTTCACCTGGGAAAGTGGCAGTGTGGCATTTTATCTCGAGTCATCTGTCCTACATGGTAATCTTATAGATCTCATTCACGCCGTTATCAGGCGGCTCATCCATTCAAACCTCTCATCCCATTCAAGCCACGTTCAGCAGCCTTGAATGGAGGATAAGATGGAGGACAAGCTGAACGAGGCAGTGCGTACTTCAAGCGGATCTGAAAGGACCCACTGTCTGGACTCTTCATCAGTCCTCTCGAACAGAATCTTCTAGCGTTTTTGGGAAGCCTTGCATCTCTTGGATATTGAGCGTTAAGGTGAGGAACGGTAAAGTGATCGTATCCACATTCGTCTTCCACATTCATCTATGATGAGCCTATGCAGTAAGCTAAGCAGAGACTGCTTCGAAGCTCAAGCATCGAATCGAGTTGAAAGGATATACCCTATCGTCTTATACCATCCTACCTTTCAAGCATAAACCTGCAATCGGGCAAGAAGACGAAAGATAAATCGAAGAGCTTATCGAGGCATAATCTCTTCCATATAACAACAACGACGTGACTGTTCTCGACCACTCACCACAATCACATCATGTCAGACCCATCTCGTGGCGGTTCGGGCGGAAGGGGGCACTCAGGCGGGCAACCATCATACTCCGGAGCTCTGGCCAACACAAGCAAAAAGGAAACAAGAGGGCGTTCGGGCAAGGTCTTTCGGCCGAGCAGCACGTCTTCGCATGCTGGTGAGACCGGTAAATACGATGACTGGGGTAGCTTGACCGAAGGCTCCAAGGAGTTTCCTGAATTTGAGGAAACGCTTCACAAGAAACGATCTCGAGGCGAAAGCTCTACAGATAAACCGCCTTCAATGCTGCCCACAGCACCCCTATCTCCCATTGGGAGGGGATCGCAAGTCAAAAAAGACATTGATAGGACATTCGCCAACACGAGTTTGGATCAAGGCTGGGCTACCTCTGGCGCGTACTTTTCTGAGAAGGATCCCAACGAAGAGCAGACGGACGAGGGCGATAGTGGCGGTGAGCAGACGAGTCACAGTCCTCGTCCCACTTACTCTGCCATTGCAAGTCGTGGTATTCCAAGCGCTGGGGGTGGTTCAACAGTCGGCGGTCGAGGACGAGGTGATGTACCCAAGTCCAGAACGGATCCCGAAGAAGGAGAAAAGAAGACCAGCAGCAGCGGTGGCGGAGGCCATAAGTCCCATCCTACTCGAGCCACTTACGCCGGAGTGACGAAGCATGGGTTGAAGGGGGGGAGAAACAAGCCGGACGGAAACTCTCATGGAAGACGAGGCGGCTCATCCAAGAGCTGACCGTGCCCTTGCTCAATGAGCAATTACAAGCTGTTTCCGTGTGCATCCGATGTCGATAGTAGATAGAGAGGACATTTCCTGAGACTCATGCATGTTTGCCTGAACAAATCCAGCTCACGATCTGCGTCATCACATACACCCATAGCTAGCTGTAACACCTCTGGTATTTCCTCAACTAGTGAGATTACTGTCTCGGATCCTATTCTCAATACTCAAGAAGAAGGACTAGTGGCGAATGTATCAATAATCAAAGGTGGCCACCAAGCTCGATGACCACACGTTCCCTTCCTTGGCGATATGGAAGGAGTTTGCGACTTGTATACAGTGGCTTTCATCCTCTCTGTCTTCAAATCTCGCTGCTACACGAACGTCCAAACAAATGAGACGCGAATAAGTCCACAAATCAACTACAAATGCTTCTCGCCATACCGATAGATATTGAATAGCTTCTCACTCATTTAGCTGAGACTATACTACAGCCACCAGTCGTGCATTTTCGCCTAGCTTTGGGACTGAACGAAAGGAATTCATACTTCTCGTTAAGAAGCAAGTTTAGGCTATGTGAACTGAACGAAAATTTTGCCACCGAGGAAATTTACGCTTCATTTACCTGTACTTCATCTATCATGAGTCCCCGAGACCCTTACGAAGGCCGGTTGAGAACCGCTATCAGGGTATATAAGGCTGATCAAATCCGCTGCGCTCTTCGGATTCCCATCAATACTCATCACTTTCGTTACACGCGGATTCACTCACCCACATACTGATTTGTACACTCTCTTACTGCCTCAGTCGGACTTTACAACCTTTGCCAAATACTGACATGCCAACTACTGGATAAGTTCCAGGTCGCCGTCGGTGTGGGATGGTGGAAGGGGTGGAAGAGGGGTGGTCGCGGAGGTACCGGTCGAGGAGGTACCTCCGCCACGCCTACCAACCCTTCGAACGGTGGGAGTACTGCTCCCGCTGAGCCACGGAGTGATCCAACTGTGACGGCAGAGTCTCAGCAAGGCAACTCGATGCTCAAAGTGGACCGGCCGCTGACTGACAGTGAGAAGAAGGGACTCGCCCTGTATTACAAAACAGGTGATTCCGTCGAGAAGGTTGCAAATAGATTCCGACTGAGTCGCAGCCGACTTACACAGGCTGTAGACAGTGGAGAAAGCCAGGTGAGTAATTTAGGCTTCTCTCACAAATTCGCCCATCTCCATTAATCGTACAACTGACCTATCTGCAGAACTACTGGGTCAGTCCCGAGCCAACAACTACCGACGGTTTTCACACACTCACAGCCAAGGACGGTAACAAGTCGAGGTACAAATGCCCATCATCATCTGGGACATGGAAGAATGATCGCTGTCTCTTCGGTGATAATTGGCCTGTGACTTGTGACCCTATCTATGTTGCATTCCTCAGCGCAAAGACCCATGAGGCCAAGGAAGCCCCGAAGAAGAAGAAGAAAACGGAGGAAGGCAAACAAGTTCCGCCGTCCAAAAATCCGACCTCATTGGTTTTGCCGGTAGATACCGCGGGTAGAGGAGACGGCTCGAGCTGGTGATGAGGTTGACCGTCGGACCTGATAGGTTTCGTTGTGGATATATCCCGTACGATTGTTAGACGGTGTGAAGGGGGATGCATATGAATGGTCGTTGATATACAAGGATTATCGACATTAGTCAAGATGTGTGAGTCCCCTAACGCACAATAAGAGCTTGCATGTCACACGCTAATAAATGATGGCCCACCTGACGCTAATTGAATCTTTGTAGAGGCTCTACACGCTCCTGGCTGCTCTTTCACTCAAGAGACCCTCGTACTTTCTTGTCTGAAGGTGTCCCTTATAAGCATTTCTCCAGAAAACTCAGGTTGTAATGGGTATCCTCCCGATGGATCTTCCCTTGTAACAACTACTTAGCACACCCTTGTTATGAAGCCCTTTAATCTACTCCTTCTTGTCCTGATGGATGATATGCTTTCTCTTGCATAGCAGGGAGAAACGAGAAATGACCTACCGGTTCCGCCACACTGCCACAGAATTTCTCACCTCCACCTACAAGAGACAGGTTGCTCCTCTCTATGAACGAGCCTGGTCTCCCCTCTCGATTCAATCATGCCAGACATCTCCTCCTCCTCCTCCTCCTCCTCCTCCTCCTCCTCCTCCGCCTCTTCCTCTTATCCACTCCCAATAATCGAAATAACCCCCTACCTTCCCTCATCATCTCTCCTCCCATATTCATCAACCCATTCCCATTCGCATCCCCCTTCCTGCTCCTCCTGCTCCTCGTCCTCATCCAGCCGGGCAGCCGTAGCCAAAGCTCTCCACGAAGCATGCCGAGACGTCGCCGAGACGTCTGTTTCTTCTACCTCTGTATCGATTCGTTCCTCTTCCCGGAGGAATGTATCGATATCTTGGAGACTGGTCGGGAGTTCTTTGCTCGGCCTCAGGTTGGGAAGGATGGGATTGGTCTGGCTCAATTCGATGGATGTCGAGGTGAGTTTCAAACCCCTTGCTCTCATCCGCGCTGCTTTCCGGATGCAGGGCTGATAAGATTGGAATGAAGGCTATCAAAGGCTTCACCAGAACATTACTCAAGGTAAAGCAGATCACCACGAAGTCTCCACCTCTACGCCCCCTCTCCATACTTCTATCCTTTACCGAATGGCAAGCTACGACCATTGGAGGGACCAAACCTCTACCCTGAGAGACAGGGACGAACGAGAGTTGTCCTGGAAGGATGGGTGGACAAGACGAAAGTCCTTGGAATGGCTGTGATGAGGGGGATGGCTGATGGGTTAGGGATGAGTGAGCGGGAGTGGGAATAGTTGAGAGGTTTGGTTGATGAGAGTTTCTGGGTGATGCGGGTGATTGGTGAGCTGGTTGATCATGGTGCTAGTCCCCGGTTAGGCGTCAGCTGATGGGCTAGGATATCCGCCTCTGCCTGACGTTGCAGGAGGAGTTTCATGTGGAGAGCACAAGGATTACGGCTGTCTAACGCAAGTCTCCCATCTTCCTAGCCTTTCGTCACAGCTCATAACTAGCCAGGTTTCTCCTCGCCGAATCATGCCCTGGGTCCCTCCAAGTCCTCCCTCGCCAATCGTCCCCCTCCTCATCCTCATCCTCTTGGCTATCCGTCGACCCAATCGCAGGCTGTCTAGTGGTAAACATCGGAGCAATGTGGGAAGTCTGGTCAGGCGGTCTGTACGCCACGACACTCCATCGCGTCGTCCATCGCTCTCCTTCATATCGAGTCTCCGTCCCCTTCTTCACTGAACCGAACTTTGACGCGAGGCGGAAAGGGGTCGAGGAGGGGAGAGAGGTGGAGGAAGGTGGGGAAACGGTTTATGGAGAGTATTTGTTGGAGAAGGTTGGAGGAAACTTCAAGATCTAATCAGGGGGTTGGCAAATTCCAGTCAGGGGTTGGGTCTCGGTTGTAGCGTTGTATGGTTTTGACGACATGACGTGATGTAATGAGGTAGACTGATGAGTTCGGCCTCGATTGTTCTGGAAGATGATCGTATACTGTCCAGCTTCGTGGACGAGCGCGACAAGGGGTCGTGATCGTGATGCATGATGTCGTTTAGGGATGATCGTGATCGTGATGCATATTGTCGTTACGCGGGAAGTACAGTAGGGGGTCATCCCCACGCTTGCGTGTTACTATACACCTGTCAGCCATCGCTTCAGCCGTTCCGAGAGGACTCACCTATAGTTGACTATCAAATGCCCCTCCGTTCCGAAACACTGCGGGAGTGATCGAGCGCACACGACGTAGCGAGACGAGTGTCGAGTTGTTGAGGAGTGGAGAGGAGAGAACAGCCGGTGAGCTAAGATCCCGTTGACCGCCTCATAACCCACCTTGAACAAGTTCCCAACCGTATCATCCGGGGCCGGCGCGAAAGCCCCATTGATATAGGTGAACTAAGATGTCTCATCAGTCCTATCCTATCGACTCCTCAACCAGAGGAGGACACGAGGAAAGGTGGGGAGACTCACGAGAGGATCACCTTGCGTCAACCCTAGCTGACTCCGGAGGAAGACTATAACAGCTTGAAACCGATTGCCGGCGGTCACCTTGAATACGTTGTTCTTCATTATCGGGGCGGATCCTATCGATTTGAAGCGGACTACGACTAACAAGATCAGCCATGTCCTATCAAGAAAGCTCAGGAGGGGGCGAGAACGCCGTCGAGCCCGGAAAGTAGGGGGCTGAGGGGAAAGAAGAGGTGTGGAGTGAACAGGTGTGGGAGGCAAGGCATGCTGAGGTGAACGTACCTTTCGATGAATCCTTCTGCTTGTAATGCTCCAACGCTGCGAGAGCGTTCGGTTTAAGAACCTGTGAGGCTGCAAGGAATGATTCACGAGAGGATAAGGAGGATCAGCTCCATCCCGGTCGAGACGCCAAGAAAGCTAATTGGCTCAGGACCGCAATGGGAGGATGGAGCAACCTACCTGCTGGTGTTGAACCAAGACTTGTGAGAGGAGATCTGGGATCGGTGCTGACACCGACATCGTTCTTCATTCAGCGGTATTTTTGGGAGAATAGAGTGTGAAGAGTGCTTCGTCTCGGATTTGGATGATTTGAGATGTTTGTAATGATTGTAAGGACCATTTGATTCCGTCGGCTTTTCGATAACCGGCTGAAGCTATCAAATCTCCCTCCTTACTTTCACCATACATACCATTCTCCTGTAGAACGCACTGATCGGTATGAGCGATTCCTCAGACCCCGACAAATCCGCTTCCAACCCTCTCTTCGGTGCTCCTGCTCCTAACGCGCCAGCTCCGCCAAAGACTGTCTCATCGCCGTCGAAGCCCCCACCTCTTTCCACTGATCAAACACCTTCCGAAACGCCAAAAGAGACCGTTAACCCTCTCTTTGGCGCGGCAACTCCACCCAACTCCAACAATCAAGACATCACCTCACCCGCACCTCCTTTGCCTCCACCTTCCCCCGATCCGAGTCCCTCCCAACCGCCCAAGGAAACCGTCGACCCACTCTTCGGTGCAACACCCCCTCCCAACACTCACAGCCAAGCCAAGAACCACATCGAAGCGACCTCCCGACACCGTGTCAGGGATCACAAATCGACACGCGATGGCTCTCTCTCCTCTGTTCGTCCTCTTCCAACCTTCCTGACTAGCTGATCCCTTCGTAGAACCAATCCCCACCATTACCCCTTCCCTCCCAACCACCAGCCCTCAACCGTCCAACCCCACTCCCAATCTTCCTGAAACGACTCTCTTCCCTACTCTCCATCATACTCGGTACTTCCGCGATCCTGGCTGGAATATGGTCCATCTTCCTCCTCCCGCTTTTACACGCTTCTTTCTCTGCGAGAAGAGTGGTGGTTGAGCAGCAGGTTGATCGTGTAAAAGGCTTGGTAGAGAGATTGAAGGAGTTACGGGGGAATCGATTGTATCCAATTCCAAGATTTAACGAGAATGAATCGAATGAGGATGGACTACAACTGAAGGGGAAGGGGAAAGGTATCGGAAAGGGTAAGGAGAAGGAGAAGCAGCCTGAGGATATGGACGAGAAGCAACCCCTCCTTGAAGAACTCCCTTCATCCAGCTCAACACCCTCCCGTCGCCCTTCAAACCCCACCGTCACTACCTCAAACTCCCTCCTCCCAATCCCAGACCTGACCCATCTATCAACCTCCCTAAAATCCCTCACTGCAGCCTTAAGTTCGACCTCAACGACACGTACATCCCTCCTCACCTCACTCGAATCGTATACATCCCACCTCCATCGAGAGATCTACCTCCGTTCCTCCACCTCCTCATCTTCAGGTCTACCTGTAGGACTCGGGACACTCGGAGCGAACTTACGTGAAGCTGGGACCGGGACTGGGACGGCGACTGCGACGGGAGGAGAGGGGAAGAACGAATGGGATGAAGTTCGGAAAGAGGTTCGAGCAATGAAAGGGATGTTACTCGGTCGAAGGAGTTTCGGTCTAGTCAATGGGATTGCGACTTGACGCTTGGAGCTTGAGAGGAAGCAGCAGGAAAGGCAGGATCACAACAAGATGCATGGTATTTATGCTATGGGTTTCATCACTCATCCGCCAAACTATCCTCGAGCTGTTCCGTCATCAGCTTAGATCTAAATTCAACAAACAGACTGACCATTTTCGCAAAATCGTCTTCTTCCGCTCCACCTTCCACTCCCTCCCCTACCGCCCGCTCTGCAGAATCAGGTGCAACTACCTCCTTCCCTTCTCGCTCCTTACCCCTCGTAGCTCGGTACTGAAACCGTTTCACTTCGGGTACTTCCCCCTCGCTAGGCGCTCCAAGCAGTAAAGCCCGTCTCTTCTTTGGTGGACTCGCGCCAGGTCTACGAAGAATCAGCTCTTAGGTGTGCTTCACTGGAGGAGTGACCAACTCGGGTGGTGATGGATCCTTGAAGCTCTCTAGCGGAAGATGTTCCTCATCCGCATATCGAACCCGCTTCTTACTCGGCGTTCCCGGCGGACTGGGTATACTAGACACTCATAACTCGTTAGCATTCTTCACCAGAGGCGAATCGTCTCATCAACTCACCTGTCCAAATCCGTCCGCCCATCCTCCGTCTCACCCACATCCGAACTCCCCTCCAAGAACGCATCCAGCTCAGCCTGCGCATCCTCATCCCACCCAACCCCTTCACCCTCTTCCTCAATCTCCCCTTCCCCGTCAAGTAGGATAGCAGGCTTAGCCGATCCACTCCCATTCATCGATTCGACTCTACTCGGAACAGCAATGAAATCCTCCTCATTCTGCCTCTTCCATAGCGCCACACTCTTCCAGAACCAGTTGACCCATACGACCTTTGCTCCAGACATCTTGCTTGCTCGATAGGTTTTCTCGGTACCCAAGGTGGCAGTGACGCAGTGGGTTGTGTCGGAAGTGACTTCGGGGAGGCAGCGGGCGCCAAAAGACTCTGCTAGAATCCAGATATCCGAACTGAGCGCAAGTAAGCGATAAGTGGCGATCGCTTGCCCTGAAGAGGAGACGTACGCTTCCGGTTGAATGTGACGAGGAATGACGCCAGAGAAGACAAAGTTGCAGCCGGCAAGGACGCGGGATTTCAGGTCGGGTATGATGAGCTGGATCGAAGTGAACAAGCAACTCATCACGAATCGAGTTGTGCGCACCTCAACATCGCAGCCCATTGGCAGAGATTCGTTAGATTTCGGATCTTTTCGACGATCATACGCCTCGAAGAAAGCCGAATGGACATGCTTTAACACCTAACAACTACGATTAGCGCATACGTTTGGGAAGGAAACGGACGTGCCCGAGCAACGCGATCCAGCTCATCGTCTAATACGTTCAACAAAGGCTTCCTTGGCTTGGTCGGAGATCCAGGCGGTGTCGACGACTTCTTCTCCTCGGCTTCCTGCCCGTTCGAAGTCATCTTCGCAGCCTCGACAATGTCCTCCACGTCTTCCTTCTTCTCCAGCTCTTCCTGCAACCTTGCAAGGGGTCTTGCCTTACTGACTTCGTCTAGCAGCTTTGCCTGAGCTATCAAGCTGGAGGATTCAGGCGGCGTTTCTGGAGGTGGAGAAGAAGGAGCGGATGACGGTGATTCGGATGAGGAGGCAGATTGAGCTGGAGCAGGAGAGGCCGAGGAAATAGGGTTTGGAGGGGTTGGCGGGAGGAAGGAGCCGTTGATATCGCCTATCCCAACGAAGAAGTCATCTGCATCATCGGAAGTATCAGCTCGGTCCTCTACATTTCTCCATCTCACTGACACGGCACCACTTTAACCAAGTTCGGGCAATCCGCCCAGACATCCGAGCGATCATCAATGACTACAACCATACTTTGATCGGTCGGGAAGAGTCTCTTCAAGTTCTTCTGGCTGAAGCCTGCCAACGTCAGCGCACTAAGCACGGATAGAACCGCTCACTGCCGCTCTCATCTCGGCTCAATATGCGACCGCCAAAGATAGAACCTGTCGGATCGATCACGGAGCAGATGGCGTCGGCGTAGCTTCGCGTGCCCATTGTGTAGACATGCATCTCGTATAGATGGGACATGATGGTAAGGAAATGTTCGAGGCCGGGTCTGTGAGATCGTCAGCTCGAATACCAAGAGGATACAGAGAAAATCCTGCGATGCGCAAAGATTTCCCAATACAGTTGGAGACAGCGAGACAGGTGGGTGTGAAGGGACACGGGACATACCGTGGTTTAGTATAGTACCATCTCCCCGGGCCACGTCCTCTATACCCAGGCGGCAACTCATCCGCAAGCAGGAACCTTGCAACATCCTTCAGAGCAGCAACGTTCGAGTTCTTATCTCGAGCAACCTTCTGTGGAGGTGATGTTCTCGAAGGTCTGGTCCTCTTCACCGCGTCTTCCTCCTCCTCAGCCCCGTCTGCTTGAGGCTCTGCTATTGCTCCATCTCCGTCTCCCGCGCCTTCGTCCCGCTCATCCTCTTCGATCTCTGTCATCCACTCTCCAACAGTCGGATCGACGGTAGTATGTATGATAGTCTGATCGAGGTCGACTATCAAGCTCAATCGTCTACCTTGAAGGAGGGTATCTCGGGTTTGGGTCTCGAGTCGGCGAGCTTCCTAAGTCCCATCACGGTATCAGCTCTCAGTCGACCTCTTCCAATCAGCAAAGGAAGATTGCTGTAGGGACGCTAAATCAGAGCTCACATCGGTAGAGACAGTCACTCCAAGAGCATCATGAGCTAATTCGAATCCACCTGGATACCTTGACGGTCCAGCTTGATTCTCCGGAGCAGAAGGTTGCGATAGGTAATCATCCCTACTCAACTCTCCATCAGCTCTGCTTCATAGGGACGGCGCATCGAGAGGATTGTGACATACGTAGTCAAGTCCGCTGCGCAGATCCCACATAATCCATGTAATTGAACAGGATGGGAACAAGGTTGTTCAATCCAGACTACTTTCTTCCTAAACCGCCAAGATCGGTATCAGACTTCTCTGTTTTTCATATCATGGATGATTAGACGTACCCAGCATGCTTCTTGTCCAACTTCGAACCGGGTTTGCAGATGTCGTCCCATCGTGTGACTTCGCCAGCTATGCCGGATTCCCATGTTCCTATCATATCGTTCTCTCTTGCATCTTGTGTCTCGGACGACAAAGGAGGAGAGGAGGAAGAGGAAGAAGCAAGAGCTCGACGAGAGGTATCGGAAGTGAAAACGTATTCGAGGAGTGGATCACCTCGCTTCACAGCTTTACCGGGAGGGGCAACGAGCCGGGTGATCGTTATTGAGTAAGGGAGGTTTGATGGTAATGTCAGAGGAGTTGGTGGATCGGACATCGCTCTGGCCCTCCAAGGGACGACAGGGGCAAACGATCCACACTCAGCCACCAACGCGAAGGATCATAACTGGCGAATTTGTGATGGATTGTATCGTGAAATAAAAGGTAGATGAGGCATGTTCGGTCGGGACAAAGCAACGACAAGCCGAGGCCACCTATCTTGTTCCTGGCTACCTTTTGCGTCACTCAGGTGGCAAAAGGATATAAGGCAAAAGGATATAAGTTATGATATGCATTTCTATTGATGCTGATGAAATCGCGCTCGTCAAAACCTTTGTCACGACATGTGCAGGTATAGGAGGTAGTTGAGTAGAACATCCATAGTGAAATACTGTCGTACGTTTAGGTGACAGAGACGAGCTTGACATCGAATTTCAGAGTCGAGCTACTATAATCAGCACAGATTTTGTCCGATAAGGGCAACGCACTTCTTAGGTACCCCCGGAACCTTTTGATTCCCATAGGCGAGTCCTGCTGGTATCTAACACGCTCATAAGCTGTTATTGACTCATTGGAAACCGCATGCTCACCGTCAACCGCCTCTCCCCGCCGACAGCCATGCCCGCCAAACCCTGATCCCATCCTTGGATCACTTCCCCTTTGCCAAGGGCGAACGAGAACGGTTTCCCGGATTTGTTCGCGTCGAACTGTTTGCCTGATTCGAGCTTACCGATATAGCTAGCGGAATGGGTCAAGGGGATCTTATCCGATAAGGGAAGACGTACCGCATGCCTAATCGTTTGCCGGTCTTGGCTACAGGTCCATCACCGACCTTGATATCCTCGATGACCAGCCCAGAAGGCAAAGTCTTCTACAAGATTAATCAGTATCAGTGCAGTTCTCCGGTCGGTAGGAGGGCAAGGATATATGACATGCATGACGACGGTATAACGTATGCGTACGATGATACGGGATGAGATATGGAATCACATCCTCACCTTTTGGGGCTTAGTCCCGACCGATGCACCAGGCTTAGCAGCACCGGTAGCAACAGGCTTCGACTCCTCCTTCACGCCTCCTTCAGTCTCGAGCTTCGCCTTCTTCGCTAGTTTCTTCTTCTGACTCTTGCTCAGTCCCTCGGCCGAAGAGGCAGCGGTCGCAGCGGGAGTAGCAGCGGGTTTCCCAACAGGTGACTCAACGTCGTCCGCTTTCCGTTTCTGCGAGGGGGCGGAAGCGAGTTTCGTTTCGGTTTTGGGGGTAGCAGCGGGCACAGCGGGCTTGCTTTCAGGTTTGACCGAAGGTTTCGTCTCTGATTTCTGGGCGGATTTGAGCTGAGGAGCGGGTAGCGACTTCTTCACAGGTACAGGGGCAGCGGCCTCTGGAAGCTCGGTAAATCGTCTGCGGAGGTGTCAAATGGCGCACGACCGAGAGGAGAGTAAACCTTACCCCTTAGACACTGCCTGAAGCTCCGCCTCATCCTCCTCGTCTAGCTCCTCGTCTCCAACCTCCGAATAGTCGTCCTCGCCAGAGAATTCCGAGTCTGAGCTGTTCTCGTAAGGATCCTGATTGATGTAGTTGCCGACGAGGTGGACAGCGCTGTCACATGCATCAGCCAGATGTAATCGAGAGCAACGTACTTTTCGCCGGAGATCTCAAACATGACCGCCTCGCCCTCGACGAATGTCAAGTTGAGCATCGCTTGCTCGATCTACGACGGACGTCAGCCATTGAAAACTCGCCTAAGATCAGACCCCACCTTCCCCGCTGCGAGCGAACAAAGCACGATAGTCTCCTCAACCTCCTCATCATCACTATACTCATCGTCCTCATCCTCGTCATCCTCATCTCCATCTTCATCCATGACCTCATCTTTACCCCCACCGATCACCCCATTGACCCTCTTCTCCGTCTCCTCCCCTTCAACATCCTCGTCATCCAACTCAAACTCATCCCCCATCTCATCCGCCAAATCTGAATCAAGCTCATCATCTGAATCCGAATCGAGAGGAGGGAGCGGGTGATGTGTGACTTTCACGACTGACCGTCCGTCGGGCGAACGGAGCTCTTCGCCGAGAGCGGCGTTGGTTATGGTGAAATCACGACGGATGTAGAGGGGATATTTCTCGCCAGGAAGAAGCGTAAGGCTCTGTGAGCGAAGCGAGCATTAGTATCGAATCGCACCTAGGAGAATAGACATACCCAGAGATTCATCTTGACTGCCATCTTGACTGAATACGGTAGTTTTGATGTGACGGAGATGTGATTGAGTGAAGCAGAATTTAAGAACCGTAAAATCAATAGATCTGAACTTTTTGAGGATCACGTGTCAGATTACACCGGGTTTTCCGGCGATTCCTTCGTGTTGGCGGTCTGTGAAGCGAGGTACAGGACGTTCTCATCCGAGACGTTCGCCTTGTACGATAATCCTCTACTGGGCTAGTCTCGTTAGAGACAAAACGAGCTAAAGTGCATAATGGTGAGTGTTCGACTGAGCTGCCTGTTGTCGGAGTAGAGTTCCGTGAAGCACGCTGTCTTCGCACTGGCGCAGCTACTGTAAGAACGCTGCTGATCGCTTAATCTCGCAGTCAAATACACTTCGCCCCTACCTTAATGCCGTTCGGAGTACCTTGACGGCCGCCCTCACACTGGAGAACTTCTCGTCACAAGTGGTTGAACGGCATAACAAACCTGAAATCGAAGCGAGGTACGTCCTGCATATCAATCTCCTACATCCACCACCCATCTCCCCTACACAATGTCATTCCGCCATCCCTCGCAGGGCTTGCTCATGCTGACGCCTTTGCCCAGAACATCCCCCGAAGTCCTCCTTCACCCTCTCATAGTCTCCCGAAACGAATCCGAACGAGTCCTCATCGAATCTTCCGTCAACTCCATCCGACTGAGCATAGCGATCAAACAAGCCGATGAGATCGAGAAGATCCTATGTCATAAATTCACTCGGTTCATGATGATGCGTGCGGAGGGTTTCGTCATTCTCCGACGGAGACCTCTACCTGTGAGTCTAACCTTGTCTCCGGACGTTGCGGATCTACGGCTCTGGCAGGATGAGCTGATCGGGGTGACAAGGGATACGATATTTCCTTCCTTATAACCAACTTCCACTCCGAATCTATGCTCAAGCATAAGCTCGTCGATTTCATCATTCAGTTTATGGAGGATGTGGATAAGGAGATCTCTGAGATGAAGTTGTCGTTGAATGCTAGGGCTCGTATCGTCGCGGAGAGTTATCTGTCAACGGTAAGTTCGCACCTCTGAGCCCGATGGCAGGCGACTTATCAAGATTCCAGTTCGCTTGATGGAGATTGCAAGTTTCCGGGCTGTTATATCGAGAGTACTACGGCATGCATTCTATCCAGACATGGCTTACTGATGTATCCTATCCCTATGCTCACATCCACCTCATTACCGCACTCAATAATGAACCACCTCCAACTTCCTTGTCGGCAGCTAAGATTTATCCAGGAGTCTTTCCGAGCACGAAGCCGTCCCATCTCAGCATGTGCAGGACGGCACATTCCCTTCTTTGAACATATGCGTACTCATGAGTACGTATGATCAATCCCCCGCCCTTCCTGTCACTGGACGCGAGGTATAGTTATCTCATATGTCGACTTTCGCCTTCTCATGCAGATGCGCGAAAGCGATCACGTATCAGTACTGCTGATCTTGCTTCAGCCAAGTTCTGCTGATCTTTCAATTAACCGAAATATATGGCTAACATCGCTACCTCTGATCTAGATCAACACAACGAGCGAGATTAAATAAATCTTTCGGGCGCGCCCGGACCAAGCCTCGATCACCTACTCTCTCTATCACAAGTACGATTGATACTTGGTACTTGATCAAGTGCCTAGATTTCGCGTTCACGAGAAGTACTGCTCGCAACGAGGACATAAGACCTGATGTCATTGCTTCTTATCCGGACCGAAGCAACCAGCAAGATAAATCAAGTCTTTCGCATTCGCCTAGAGCGTGTTTCGATCGATCAGTCTCAATTATTGTCCGAAGCCCTCAACCATAGAGGTGTGAAGAGCAAGAGAGATTGATTGGGGTTTGAGAGATATCGGTGCTGAGGTTCTGCAAGTGAATTTATGGGATTGTTTGCTATATGTGTTGGGTACAATTGGGGGATATGTATAGAATCGCTCGCAATCGGGTAGATGTATTCGCTAGGGATTGCTCGCTGAGAAGTCGGACCGATGCTGGTTCACAGGCGATGAAAAGCTCCAGATTCAAAGGCACTATCCATGAGCGCCGACAAGATATACGTCCGCGATAATGGACGAGCATCATGTTCAGGGCGGTGCCCGTCCATACCTAGCTACATGGTCTCGACGTCCGCAAGTTGCAGAGGTCTTCAGTCCGAGATTCTGATAGCGGGTGGCAAATACATCTCTGGTACGGTTCTGTGCTTGTTTCAATAGCCATCTGCACTCTTCGTATCTCCTTTTCACAGTGTGTCGCCTTGCGATAAACGACGTGCGTCATGGCTCTCATACACTTGGCAGAGCAATCGTCCCAATAGACTGTATCTTTGCCAGCTCATGCATAGATCTTTCTAGCTAAATCGCTACACACAGTATTAATGCACGCACAAACTCTCTGTTCCTTTCTTCGAAGGACTACCTGTAATATTTTAATATGCGTGAGAGAACTGTTCCGATCAATCTACCCCTTAGATTCACGAGTAGGTCTATGTGCCTTCAATAATCAACGGAGATTCATCCTTTGTGCAAAGGAAGAGTTTCGGTGAAACGAAGCTAACAAGCCCGCTGGGGAGATTATAAGCTGACTTGATCCCAACTTCATTTCTCATTCACGCGATTACCCGCCATTCCTCACTATCATCAACACTACAATGCTACAGAAACAGCAGGCCAAGGGAGTATACAGTCGAGGGGGAAGGACCCGGTCTTATTGGTACAGCAGACTTATTCCCATAACTACTCGTACTGAATCCCGCACGCTGTCAGAAAGCTGACAACATCTTGAGGCCCATCCTCGAGAAGCGCTGTGTCTGCGTCACGGTGCTACCAGTGCACTCGATGGACCAGGGATGATCTTTGTACCTACTGCAAGAAACCTCTACAGACGAGATCAACCTCTCAGCCTATTACCGAACAAAACTCCGCTGCATATCATCATGGGGGGTCCCGACCTAACGTCATGGCAAACTCTCGCAACCAAACATGCCTCATGAACGAGGTCCTGCTCTCACCAGGACGGCTCAAAGCTCTTAGGCGCAAGGGGGAAATACTGACAGCAGGAATCCATACTCCAAGACCAGCGGATGCGAGCGCCCTCGCCTTCCTCACCCCTGGGTATACCAAGATCAATTGGAGAAGGTAAATGGATCTTTACCCTTAGTCGCGCGCTTACCGAGCCATGCGGATTTTACAGGACCTACGAGCAAGCCCTACGATCCGTAAGTGGTACGACAAGGCTCCAAGGGAACTTCATGAATACGACAGTCCGCCCCCATGGCAGGGTTTACTGATACGGTTCCGGAGCGACGAGAGTACATGATATTAGCTGTCCAGAGGAGGACTTCATCAGTTGAAGGGATACGATGTATGTGTCATACTCCACTTGTTGATGGTTCTGTGCATCCTGTTCCATGACATCGACATATCCTACACGCTCATGATTCTTTTCGGAAGCACACTTGTCCAATGGTCTGGCGACGAGATGGGAGGATGGATCGGGACAAAGTGCGCAACGATGACGACGCACGGAGTTATATTCCGCTTCGCATAGGCGTACGCTGACCCCCAAGCAAGGTGAGGTCGTCCGCTGATACTGATACGAAAGCCAAAGAATGTGAGACCCGTCCTTCCATGATGTCATTTGGGTCTCGTTTCTATACGTATGTGCGCTTTGCTCCAGTCCCCACCCTACCTTTCAAGCCTGTTAGTTGGTTGACATGGTAACCTCGATCGCTTGTAGATTATTGCCTGCACAGCTTTCCAGGTCTTCACTTGATGGGTGAGTAGGGTGAAGCACGATCTCTCACCTCTTTTGTCATATTGAAATACTATAAGCTGACCATTCCCTTTGATTACATTCCCTATAACCATACTCCCATAATATCCATTGAACGCTCAGCACACATCGACCTCATTCAAGATGGTCAAGAAGTCCAAAACCAACGACCAGTTACACAAGTCATTCTTCAGCTCACAAACCCCTTCAGGTTTAGCGCGTCCAGTGGCAGCCGATCAGCTGAGGGGTACCCGAAGAGCGCGTCGAAGGGTCCGTCGAAGGGCGTACCCAAAGGTACGTCCTTTGAAGCACTCCGTCATAATCCACTTGAACGCTGTCCGGAGCCATAGCGCGGGACAAAGATCGACCATTGCTGACCTTGGACCAATAGACTGCATCTGGCGGCCGGACCCACGATTCATCGTCTGGAGGGCACTTCTTCTCCAACAATGCGTCGCAAGAACTCCAGCACCGACAATATCTCAAGGAAAGTTCTACCTTCAAGTCAAACGCGATCGCATTCCCCATGCATGGCTTCATCCCACCAGACCCGTATTCCCCTTACCTGGTTACGGGAATAGACCATCTCACCTGAACGAGCTTTGAGGGCCAAATCCCGCACTTCATCATCTTGGACCCACAACAATGACGGCCAAGGTGAGGGCCAGAATTGAAATCCTCATCTGAGCAGTGATGAAATTGCGGCGAGAGGGGTTGAGGCGTTGGATGGGCAGCAAATCACAGCATCCGACAAGCACTTTAGCTGGGTAGAGAGACTTCCCGGATTGACTGATGCAAACTTTTCTGATCGAAAAACGATGAGCGCCCGGAATCTATGAGGATCGATCTCCGCTGTATATCGAACTTGGCCCTACATGAGATGAGAGACTGCATCATCCTCGATCATATCATCGGACGATGCGATGAACCATTCGAGACTCTGTGGCAGATCGTCCTCTCCACAAGGAATCCGATCAATTTCTCGTCGAAGATCCGTCTTCGAGTACCCCCACTCTACCTTAACGGAGCGAGATTCTGCTCCGACGAGGGCACCTTCATCGACAATAACCTGATGTCATCCCTGTTGTCGCCCTTTGCTGGAAAGGGAGCCTAGAGATCTCATTTGATCTTTGTTGGACCGACCAAGCAAACCCCCTCTTCTCGGTATCTTTCCGCTTAGGAAAACGTGGCTCGTCATCGAATGAAGCTCCTTCGCCATCAGATCAACCAGTACGGCATGTCAGATACCCAGACTCGTAAACCCGGCGGAAAACCCAGGAGATGGAGATGCTGGCTGCTAGGATACCGAGCCGAGGGGAGATCGAAAGGAATGCAGCCGGCGAATATAGGGATGGCCATCACCGAAGATCCAGCGACTATGGAGAGCGCTGTGATGACCGTATAATGTCTCCGTCTACTAGTGCCGCTACGATCGTCAAGGTGGTCATATTTCGGACGACTGTCGGTATCGATGACACCGAAAGATGATCGATATCGACAACGCGACGCCAATAGATATCGATCTCATGGCCGTTTCGGGTACGAGTTAGGGATGGCATTGATACGCTACCTTCGACTACTGGCCGGCAATAGATATGACGCACGGAGCAGTGGGAATCGAGGGGTACCTGCCTTTGAGGCGAAGAGCTACATGAGTACGATAGTGAGCATTTTAACGCAGAGCTGAGCCGGACGTGATTGTGTATATGCATACAGATGCTCGGGACCAGACCGCCGCGATATATGCTATCTCTCGGCTCGCTTCAGAGCCGGTGGCCCTGTTATGTTGCCATCACCGCGACAATTCGGAAGTTCCTTGCAGAGGAGTTGTGAGGATGCGATGTCGTCGGTAGCACCTCGCAAGTTATGCTAAGCACAATCAGCATCGCGCTTCTCAAATCCATGGATAGACTCACTAATGATCGCCCGGTGTGACCTTCTCGTCGATGTACGCCACGCTACGTCTCATCAGCCTCGATCGATGTTGACAAGGGAGAAACTTACACCGCCACATTGTACTGCTTCGACCAATAGCCAGCGAGTCCTATTGCGCCAGTCTCATTGTCGTCGACCCAGCATTGCGCGTCCCCGAGATCATAGTGCTGACTCCGGTAGTAATATACCGCAACCCTATCTCAGATGAGCGGTCACAAACAAGTGAGAACCCAAACCTACCTCCCCGCATTGACCTGGATTTCCACCCTTATCCGAGAACCAGGAGTAGACGAGACCCAATAATGCTTCTCCGAATTCCAGACGAAAGGTTCCCATCCTTCATGTGTCGTTGGAGCCATAGGATGTTGCTCATCATTCGCGTCGGCGCAAAACATCTTCGGTTGAGGTAGGCCGAGGATATGTGAAGCGGACGAAGGATCGGGTCTGGATGGGTCGACGACATCTCGGAGCGGTGTGAAGAGGCCTATCGGAGGGACGGAGTACGGAGTGGTGGGCAGAGCGAAGTGACGAGCTTCCGAAGCGATCGCAGCGAGGGGTGCGAGATCGAATGTCGATGCCCAGTCTTTGGGAGGGGTGACCGGGTCAACCAGATGGAGCGTATCTAGCGGGAAAGGGATGTCGATGAGGTCGGAGAATGGTTTCGTTGAGGACATGGTTTCTTCGTTGGAAGGGATGATCGGGAGGCCGTATCGGGTGAGTAAGCAAAGCTCGGTCTCGAGGTATGCAATAAGGATGTCCGCTAGAACACGCTGCCATTAGCGGTGCAGAGTTGGTAAACTTACATGACCCCGGGCATTTGGATGGAGGTGATCGGGTTGGTAGAAGGCATTTGCGGTGGATGACGGCCATCGAAGGTAGGTGTTCCACATCATACGCTTGAGCCTGACCACGAATCAGCCTAGGCCTGCTGTTAAAGTGTGGCTCACGAGACATATGGAACGTCCAGGTACGTCGCGATAGGCAGATGTACGGCCTGAGGGTCATCATAGCCCTGATCTTGCGCAACCTGCGGGGCCCATGCTCCTAGCACCACAACTGCAGGTGTCGACTTGAACTCAAGGAGGACTCGAAGGAGCTGGTCAAAGAAGGCCTGGTATACGGGGTCTCTGCGAGAGTCAGTGCTCGTTATGACTTTATACCTGCATCTGGTCGTTCACATCGAACTCGAGGATAATGAGGTCTACGTCGTTCGCGATATGGTGTGTCTGGACGTAATTCATCAGCCGCGGGCAGTATCGAGTCAATTGACTAGTACTTTACCCCGCAAAAGGCATAGTAACTAGGTGATCAGCTCCGTCCACTTTCCTGTCACCCACCTCGAATCCATCCCCCCAATCGCGCCATTAAGGAACTCATGATCGACCTGCACTTCCCATCAGGCTGATCTTCATGCCCTGCTCACAGCCGCTCACACCAGGGAAAGTCTTCTCCACCCAGGTTTTCACCAAACTCGTATAACAGCCCGGCCCATCCGGATCACCCTGCGGATAATCGGGACTAGGATGTAATCCATGGCACGCCGACACTGTGATCCTCTGATCAGCTTCACCACCTCATCCAGTCATCCTCCATTGATCACTCACCACTGCCACCCAGTATCCCAATCTTAAGAGCCTTTCCCTCCCTAGCAGCCAACAACGTCCTCCTAACCCTCGCTCCAGTCCCCTGAACCAATCTCGTCCTCCTCAAGCTCTCCCTATGATAGATCCGACATAACCTCTCCCCTTCCTCAGTATATCCACAAGTACATTCCGAATCCTCACTATACATCTGCACTTTCTCCGAGTTGGCGGGTTGAGAAGATCCAGATTGGATGATTACCTTTGGTAAAGGTGGTAGTCCAGGTATATGTGGGTGTACGATCGCGTAGATGAGGATGAGGAGGATGGGTAAGGAGATCATTAAGATTGGTTTCCACCATCGGTTGGCTGTGGATCGTTGGTTGAATGAAGTGGAAGGACGACGTTTTCGTCGGGTTGAGGGCGAGGGTGGAGAGTAGGGGTGACCGTTTAGGAGGGGGCGGTGAAGGGACGAAGAAGATGCGGAGGGGAGGGGGCCGTAGGAGGCGAGTTCGTGAGGTGTCTCGGGGAGGGGTGACTTCGACGGCATCGAAAGAGATGGCAGGGAGTCCAAGACACCGCGAGGTCCGCCCGGGGAGCACCACCGAATCTGACGGGAAGCAAAGCACTATAAGCAGTTGAACCCTATGAAATCGTTACCCGACGCGAAGGATTTCTATTCCGCGTCGCAAGCGATGCAGAGGTCCGTCCCGTGGTGGTGGCGAGGATTCACCTGTATCAAGACCACTTCCATCCCGTCTCCGAATTCCATCCCGTCTACATCGCTACAAACTGTCTATCCAAGCTTGTCAGTCCGCTTGGGGCTCACGTCATTTACAGGACCACGACAATGTCTCCAAATGTGCTTGAAAGGGCTCGATAGGATCTTCGCCCTACGAGTGCCAATAGTCACAACATGCATGCGAGAAACTGATGCGAGAATAGTACACGATCATTGTAATGGTTCCCGGCTATTTACATCAGCTTGATCCGCATTAACATGATAAACTCACCTCGACGACAACTTGTTCAGCGAGATATACACATCTATCCGAATCAGCCTCGACCAGTCTCCTCAGCCATTTCCCACTTACCAGTCCCGTAGCCATCCATCGAGATCAACCTCAGATCGCCACCGAAGAACCGAGCATACTGCACGAGTCGGAGATAGATCTTGTTCCCAAAGGCAGAGCTTACCAGTCTTGACAGAGGTAGCCCATATCTAGTACGGATAAGCACAATCTACAACTATGCTGGAGACACTCACCCAAACCCAGCCATTGGCGCCTTGAAATCCGATGACTCGATATTCGCCTCTAACCCCTCATCTCCCATCGTCGTATAAAGGTAGCTGACTCGTCAGCAATTGGCGGGAGAAGTCAAGGATACTCACGTCCAGATCATAGGGATGGCACTCCTCTGAATCCCTCCACCCTCGTCCGAGATCTTGATCGTAATGTCCTCGCTTCCCTCGACAACGACGACCTTGATAGGCGGGAAGGAGTCCTCGTTGTTCACGCCGTATCGCTCGACGACAGCTCGGAGGGAGTTTTTTAGCAGCTCGAAGCAGATGTGAGAGCTAGACTCATCAGCTGAATCATAGCGGGATACCGCGGCGTACAGATGACCGGGAACGTAGGCGAAGGTAAGGTCTTTTGGGCAGAGAAGCTGGATAGGAGGGCCCTTGAACAGCGCGTAATGGTCTTCGCAGACAAATCTTGCATTTTCTGGTATCAGCTCTACCCACCTGTTGGGACTTACCAATCGCCTCGTGGCAGATGTCATGGACGTTCTGTTACATTAGCCTTCGAGACAAGCACGAAGAGCGTAAACTAACCGACTTCGTGCAGATGATCCCCACATAATCCGGATGAGGTTGCAGCGTGTTCAATGCGACGTCTTCCATCAGCCTCTATCAGGAAACGTCCCACTCACGTTGCCCAATCAGAAATCGTATCCCGATTCGACTCATGTAAAACCGATCCAACCATTCCTGTATACTTTGACCGATCCTTCCAGCCTTCTGTTTCCGCTTCCATTCCAGTACACCTTGCGCGACTGTCGTGACGGTGGGATCGTGGCGCTTCTTAATGTTTTGCAGGAGGGATGTGAAGCGATCGTTGTAGTCGTGTACCTGGGGTGGGTAGAGGAAGTCAGATGGTGGTGGAGAAAAATATCTGAACGGGTTAGCCGGGAATTCATTGCGCAAAAATGACTAACCTCCGTTCGATGGGTATTCGCATTCTTGTTCCCGCTCCAATTCCCATCCCATTGAACCCCGCTCCGTTCACCATCATCCCTCGTTCCGAAGCACCACCGCTCCGTGCCGGTCCTTCATGCATGAGCGGGTCGAGCGAAGGATTAGGTGTAGCAGAGGGAAATGGGATATTGTTCCTGCCATCAGCTCCAAACTCAACCCATCGACCCACTCTTTCGCTGCAGGCATTCGCAATATCTCCTCTATTTCAGGCGGTAGTTTAGGTCTGGGAAACGTAACCAGCTCCTATCCCACATCAGCGAACCCCTCCACCAGCGAAGGGGATTTACTTCGAAACTCTGAGCATACCACTGTTTGACCCTCTCGATACTCGGCATCTTGCTCAACCCATCGGGTAGTGATTCGAGCTCGACGACGCGGTGCGAGAGACGGATGGGGAGTTCTTCCGAGAGGAATTGTGAAGCTTTGAGGAGTGTTCCTTGGGAGGGTTGTTGGCCGAAGAGGACCATTTGTTGCAGAGACACTACTCCGTCAGTTTAAGCGACGCAAGGTTGGCATACCTCCTGTTTGTGGGAACGAAGCGAAATGATGTATCCTGTCCCATAGCGCCGCAGAGATCTTGAACCGTGACATACTGTTGATGGCGAGGGAAGTGATGATCGAGAATCAGTCAGCCCCGATATCAATTGGGGAGGGTTCGCTCGTCGTCTTTCAGAGAGATAAGCAGACTTTCAAGATAAGAGAGCACTAAGGACTGATAGACCAGGTTGAAAGGTAAGACGTAAAGCGAGTCGAGAGAGTTTCAGCTGCCGGTTAATACAAGCTCCTGGACCGGCAATTAGCGGATTTGGCTTGATATCAGGTACGGTCACGTGACAAGTTACATGTTACTTTTTGAGTCTGATGAACTGCTGAAATTTACTCCTCCCTGTGAACCATTTGGTTGGTCATGTCGACAGCTCGACCGCTGAAGCGGAAAGTAGCGTCGGTTCAGCGAATGCACAGAAATGTAAGTCGTTCCGTATCCATGGTCATATCGCTCATACCTTTCGCAGACGAAACCATTTTCAACTGCGAGAGACGCAGAAGACTCACCGTCCGGCGAGGATGGTGTTCTCGATGATGCACAGGATGAGCTCCTACTGGATCCCATGATCGGCTCCTCTCACTCTTCAGGCTCGTCAGGCATAGTCGAGGAGTCCGACGGGGACGAAGGCGATGACTTGATTGAGGATGACGAAGATTTGCAACCTGTAGCCGGCCCTTCGAAGCCTAGAAGCAAGGGTTATGGGCTATACAAACCTCCGACACTGCAAGAGATGGACCGACTCCGTGCTTCCGAGACCACAGGAAGTAATACCTTCGCCCTCCAGCTCGAAGCGCTTCTCAGCTCCACACTACTTCCAACAACCCCTCAGGCATCGCTCAAATCTCTTCTCTTGACCATCCACTCTCATATCCTCTCCCTTCCGGTCTTACCTCCGCTCCACCCTCAAGAAGCAGCGAAGAGAACTCCGATGACATTCCCCGGACCTGAGGAGTTCTCGCCGCTACGGAAAGGAGCGGACGTGAAGTGGACTCTCGGATGGGAGAAGCCTAGCGAGGTGTTCGTTGGGGGAAGTTGGGCTGTTTGCGGTGGTTATAAGAAGGGGAAAGGGGAGATGGGCGGAATAGACATGGTGGTGGTCATGCCTCAGGTATGTCTAAAGGCGCGAAACGGGGCTGAGAATCTAGACGATGTTCTCGCCAAAGGATCGGATATCGTATCGATACTTTCACAAGCGAGCCCATTATCTCACCACCATCTACGCTTCTCTTCAGTACTTGGCTTCACAGTCAGACTCAGCCTTTCACGACGTCCAGCTCAAATGGGATTTCGCGGCAGGAGACGAGAGACGGCCGATCATTACCCTCACTGCAGGGAAAGGTATGTTCTCCGCCTGGACGCATCCTGCTCATGGATCGTAGAACATGGCCTGAAGTACCGCGTCGACATAACTGTACACGCTTCCATCCCCACAGACACCTTTCCCCTTTCCTCACTCTACCCTTCCAAATCCTTAATCCGTCTTGCTTCCGAGACCGAAACACCGAGCACATCCCTCTACTCTGCCTCGATCCTGCACGACACACTTCACAAGTCTCACTTGCTCCACATCTACCGCATATCTCAGCTTCTTCCCGATCGGACAGGCGACTCTTTCCTCGCCTTATGGCGGATATGGGCGGCTCGACGGGGGATTAATCGCGATCGAGGTGGAAGTGGGTGGTTTGCTGGTTTCCTGCTTGGATGGGTAGTCGAAGGGGGTGATATTGGAGGAGCTGGCGGTGTAAGGGACCGGACAAAGAGGGTCCGAGGACTAGGTAAGGGTTTGGGATATTGGGGAGCAATAAGAGCGGCATGGGAGTTTTTAGGTCAGCGAGGCTATCTGCCGATCCACATTCCAAGTTCACGTAATACAGCACATACGAACTTCGACAAGACGTCAGTGTTCCTGAGCTCTTCAAGCGGTTCTACGGTATGTGCGCCTACAATTACCAAAGAGGTGCTAATGTATCAGCAGATATCCCGAACGGAGTTTACCAAGGCTTTCGACGACATCATGGTCGATCCGACTGGTAGCGTAAACATCCTTGCCGGATGGGAGAAGGGGGATCTGCAGCTGGTGAGGAAGATCCGCCGAGATTGCCTGATAGATCGCAGTTGCAACACCATGCTCGAGAGACGCTTGCGATGTTAGAGGACACGTCTGTCGATCGCTTCAGCGAGGTATTTTTGCAGAGCCAAACTCTCGGACCAGCAGTATACGACGAGTATTTACAGTGAGTAGGCATGCTTTGTCTGTTTCGATACCAATACTTTCCCAGTGTCAACGTGAACGATCTTCCCTTTTCCGCGGCATTGCCACAACGCTCCGAATACCCTTTGCATCTTGATCTCCTCGCTGCGTCCGTCGCCACTTCCTTGCGTCGCGGTCTGAGCGATCGAGCGCGAATGGTTCATGTCTCTCCAATCCTTGGAACATCTATACTCGGCGTGGGGATCATCTTCGACCCCTTGCAGGCCACTCGAGTTTTAGACGTCGGTCCCCCTTCGGAGCAGATCGCGGCGGGAGAGGCCTTCCGTCAACTATGGGGACAGAAAGCGGAGCTTCGGCGCTTCAAAGACGGGAGTATCACCGAGAGCGTCGTTTGGGACCTTGCGAGACCCGAGGAAGCGGCCGACATCCCGAGTCGTATTGTCTCCTGGCTTCTGGGGCTACACTTTCAGATATCCGAGGAGAGGGTCAAACGGATAACTTCGGATCCCGGATGGCTTAGTATCGTCCAGACCCCTGCGAGCGCTCGTGATGCCGTGGCGCTCGCCGGATCCGAGAAGCTCGGCTTTCGACCAATGATCGATGCTTACGACGATTCATACAAGCTGCTCACATCCATTGACTCAGAGCTGCCTCTGTCAATACTACAAGTTACGCCGGCTTCCGAGCTCTTACGGTATTCGAGCACCTTCGTCCCCCGTCCTATCGATATCAACCGATTCCACACAGCTCCGAATTGCCTCAAGCATATCCCGTGCGCGAATATCGTCATGCAGTTCGAGAGCTCGCCGAGGTGGCCGGACGATCTCGCTGCCATTCAAAAGGTCAAGCTCGCATTGCTGGAGAAGGTGGCGAGGGTCATCACGGCGCAAAGGCGGAATACGCGAGCGAGCATCGTGCTGGAACCCGGAGCGAGCGAGATCGAGGATCATGCGGCACTCGAGGTGCTCCTGCCGCAAGGAGTGGCTTTTCGGATACGTATCTTCCACGACCGCGAACGGACTCTCCTCGAGCGAGCAATTCAAGAAGACGCGCCGGTCTTCGGGACTTCGCTTCCTCAGCCCCCACGACGTCTCGCCCTTCCAGCTTTAGCGAGTCACACTCGACGCTTTGTCCATCTTCCCCAGCATCACTCGTCGATCGCTCCGTTGCACCACCGATTCCCATCGTACTCCTCGGCGACGCGGTTGCTCAAGCGATGGTTCTCAGCACATATGCTCTCCCTCCACATCTGTAGTGAGGTAATCGAGCTGCTCATGGCGAGCGTCTATCTTGATCCTGGATCGCTGCACAGCCCCGCAAGCTCGATGGCGGGCTTCGTCCGGGCAATCCGAATGCTTGCGCAATGGGATTGGCGGGGTAAGTCGATGATCGTGCCGGTCTTTACGGCTTCAAGAGACTTGGCGACAAGCAGTGGACGGATACGGTTCCCAATTGAGAGACGAAAAGAGGCGGAAGAGGCTTTCACATCTTTACGCTCGAGGGATGAAAAGATCTTGCGAGGGGCTTGGGTCGTCTCGACTGAGGAGGATGTGGAGGGATTGCGATGGACTGAACATCCGAGTCGAGTCATCGCTGGACGGGTGACGGCATTGGCCAAAGCGACTCTTGTACCGATCGAGGCTGCCACGAATAACGAAACAATTGACGTCCAGGTTAGTGAACCAAATCTGCACCGCGCTGACGGCTTAGTCTCTGTTCATCACCCCGCTCAACCACTACGACTTCCTCATCCACCTTTATGCCTCTACCCTCACTCGGTGCGCCCAAGCCGTCTTAACGAATCCGGAGGAGTGGGAATCAAAGCTCAAATTTCGGAACCTACAAAACGAGACGGAACTGAGAGTCGAGTTTGACCCAGCGGAAGCTTTTGTTCAAGACATTCAAGTGAGCCAACCGTTTGAATCAGAGTTGATGGCTGCAGAGAATCTACGGCGATGCTCTTCTCGTTTTCTTTGACGTGAATGGAGGAAGCGTCATTGGATGTCTTTGGAACCCTACGAAGGATCAGCCGAGGAATTTCAAGCCTTTCCTTGGGTACACGACGAGACCGCTACCTGAGGTGAGTGACAGATTGTGATCGATCTGATGAAAACAGGTTGGGATGGTCGGTATCGATAAGCCTGCGGTTATGGGGGAGATTGCGAGACTAGGGAAGGTGTTGATTGAGCGAATTGAGGTGCAGGAGTCGGTACAGTAATAGTCTAACGACAACGATTTAGGGGTCTCTTGGCTCGTCGGTCATGCGGTAATGCTGATGCATATGATCAACTTCGGGGAGGGTTTGCACCAGGTTCACACTATATATATCGATTCAGTTCAGCCAACATCCCTGTATAATTCTGCCACCTCCACCTGCCACTGTCCATTTATAATTTATCGTCCACGTCGCACATGCACACTTCTTAATCCTGCACTTGACCTATGGCTTCATTGATAGCTTTACTAAGCTCCTCTTCTAAACCAAATGATCCCGACTCCCCTCGACCGAAGAAGAAGAAGATCCCAAAAGTCGCTGTCTATGTTTCCGGCGCCGCGGTCAGTACAAGTTCCACCTGAATCACCACCTTCGTCCCCCAGACTCTCCTGTTCATCTCGCTATTACTCCACAAAGTCCTCAGTCCATTCGAGGGAGTCATCTCATGCCAACTCTCGTTTCGGTTTGAGCCATAGTGTGTACATCCATCTCGTGCTGACCATACGCACCCACGCAGTTCGCAGTCACCTTAGGCCTCACAGCTCTGATCATCCCGTTCATCCGTCAAGCAGCGAAACTCTCCGCTCCGAAATCCTCTCCAATTCAATTCCTATCCCAGCGTAATCAATTACTCCTGTTCCAAGCACCATCCTCTATTCGATCTAGCCGTAAATCCCATCCTTCCAGAACCTTTACTCTATCCTCCTTTTCCTCCCCCTCATCCTCCTCCCTCGCCTCGAGTTTGAGCTCGACCGAGACCGCAACCGCAACCGCTACCGCGACCGCAGCGAGCAGCACTCTAAACCGAGCTCGACGATTCAACACCCTGGAAGAACGTTTCCTCCAAGGTACTTCCCCTGCTGACCCTCCTCTTCCTCTCCGACGTTCTGGATCAAAATCCGACGACGATGACGACGATGATCATGGTATCCAGCTCGAACCAACCGATTCTCTGATGGGGATGAAAGCTTTGGGGATCGCTACGGCTATAGTGTTTGGTAGTGCGGGTATCGGAGCTTGGGGTGTTATCAAGTTTCTCGGTGTCAATAATGTCTGTTCGTGTTCATTTCACGACACTTGGAATTCCCTCCCTCCGGATCGTAACAGACGACGAAGAAGGGGAATCAAAGGTGTTGGGGAAGGTTTTGGTCTAAGATGCTGATGTGTTGTGATGCTTAGATGGAGGCGTTCAATACGAAGATGCGTGAGGGGATGTGGAGTAGTATGCCAGTCTTGAGGGAGAGTATACATGGGTCGGGGATGATCTCGGAAGTGGTAGATACTGCAAGAGTTGGAGTCGGAGAGGTACGTGGAGGAGATGAGGATGGAATAGCAAGGCCAGGAGGGCCAGGACGAACGGCTGAGAATGATCTGGTTGGAGGGGTTCTGGATAGGATGTTTGCCGCGCTTGAGGAGGAGGAAGAGGAGGAAGAGGAGGAGGAGTAGATTTCATGAGGGTTATACCCTGCTTTCGAGGATGATTATGTTCTAAGAGGATTATACCCTGCATCTAAAACTTGAGGGGACACTTGGGTATTGTGGATTCATGCATCGGTTCTACATCATCTTTGCTTTTTCATCATGTCTCCTTCTTCATCTTATCTGCTTCTTCATCATGTCTCCCTCTTCATCACAATTCCCTCTCCAGTCCACGATCGCATGGGATCTGGCTTCAATGAACGCCTACACGCCTCGATGCTTCCAAGCCTCCTTCAGCCCTTTCCTCCTGCTCCTGTCAGCATACTCTGCCCTGTCTAGAAAGCGTAAAACTCACCCCACATCCGCACTCGGCTGAGCGTTCTTATCCGGCAAAGTCCCCTCGGTCGCAGCCTGCCTCAGCGCGTCGTTCGGTAAGTCCCGAGCTGTCGAGGAGAATTGAGCTTCGCTTGATGGTGTGACCCCGGAGGGTGGGGATTGAATTGCCGAGGGGTCGGTTTCGGAGTATGCGGAGTGGAGATTTGCGGGGAGGGCTTCGGGGGGTGCGTCCTACGAGCAAGTGGAGCTGCTCAGCGCGATGAAGATTGGACTATAGTCACAACAAAGGAGGGATGATGGAGGAGATGTTTAAGTGCAAGATCGACTTCGCCTTCGCAGAGCCAGGTCAAACAGGATATTGGCCAGATGTAGGAGGATACCGAAAGATCCAGATTTGACGGAGGACTTGCACTCACATAACCCGCACTAGCCGGTTCAGGAGCAATAGCCTTCGCATACCCACCAGGAGGTTTCGTCGCCCACCTCATTGCACTCGTACTGAAACCCCTCGTCCCCGTCGGCTTGGCGTTATGACTAGGCAAATGCGGTTCTGGAGAAGCGTTCCCTTTCCCTTTATCCGCTTCGTCGGCGGATTTATGCTTGAGGTGCTCGTTCTGCTCTCCTTGGAGGTTGGTTTGAGCGGGTTGTCGGGATCCATCTGCGTCGGCTCGGGGTGGTGGGTCGGCTAGGTTTCGTGAGGAGGTTGAAAAGTTTTTCTTTCCCTGCTCAAAGCTATCAGTACCAGCCACCGAGAAGACTTCTCCCCATAGTCTGAATTGGTAGATCTACCCACCGTAGTCTTGCTCGAACCCCCCAAGGCACTTTTAATTGTCTCTCCCAATCCCTTCCCCGCAGCACTCTCATTCCCACCCGCCTCCACCCCCGGTCCTTTATCCCTCTCATCCTGACCCCCAACTTGATCCTTGAAGCTCCCAGACATCCTATCCGGTCCCCTATCATCCTTCTGAGCTTGAGTCTTCTTCACCTCACCTCCATCCGATCCTTGTCTTGCCGCATCGAGTGGTTCGGAATCGCCTGACGTCTCTGAGTCCTTTGATTGAGCGTGGGCTTGGGTGTTGAAGGCGCCTGAACGAGCGGCTGATTGAACGTCGGCGTCACCGTGGAGTGGGTCGGATTTCTTGCGGAGACCGTGGCCTTGGGTCATCTCGGGTTTGGAGGGGGAGGAGGCGGTTGAGGCGGGTCGGAGAGGTGTGGAATGGAGGGTACGGAGGGTCGAAACCCGGGTAAGAGGGAAGTATCTCGAGGCGAGGCGGATCGAGGACATGGTGTAGGGGGGAAAATCTGCTCCGTCACTCAGCGTACAGACGAGGTGTAATGTAGGATAGGTGGTTATGTGGACGACAAAGGCTCGCTCGATGGGCGGACCAGTTACGTTACGATCACGTGTTATCGGATAGAAGCGTGACCGGTGGTAAAACCTATAATACACCTGGTATTTGCCATCCGCCCCGCTGACAGGGATGTGAATAGTCAAGATGCAAAGTACGTATATCGGACGATGGATCGATACCATGCTCATCGGATATAGAGGAAGTACTCCCACCCTACTCCCCTCAAGAGACCTACACCCGCCAACCTGGTATCCGCGCCTCCATCGCACTCCTCCCTCTTCATCTCCTCCACCGGATCCTTTCGCTCACTCTCGATCCACAAGCCACGCCTAGCAGATTCGCGGCCGGTCCGGAAGAAGAGAGGGTCCGACGGATATGGGCTCTCTTCAGGGGATTGAGAGGGGTCGATCGTAGATTCTACCTCGGTACGTTGCGTCTCCCTCACTCCGCTGATGCAAAATGTCTCGATATTGCTACAGTAGTGAAATGATCGCCTCGCTAACGTTTGACCCTCGCCAGTCTCCACGTCCATCCTCCGAACACAGTTCCTCCCTCAGTACCTCCTCAACGTCCTCCCAAACCTCTCTTCCGACCCATTCTCACACACTTCAATCATCTCCCCTGACTCCTGCTCGTCCCTCCCTTCCGAGTCCATTTTCGCTAGTCGAGGGAGGGAGACAGCGGTGTTCGATCGGTACATCGCTATGCGAGTTGGTGATGATCTCCGTCGGGCGGAGAGTGAATTGACCGTAGAAGGTGAAGGGGAGAAGGATATCTTTACTCGATTACAGGTGAGGTCTTATGTCTTATCGTGACTAATGGGAAAGCCCGCTGCGAGATTAGAAGATCTCCTCTTGACCCTTCCACGACACCTCATCGTCCCTGCGTCTACATCTACCTCCAACCCGACAGGGCAATTCCCACTGACTCAATCGCACTTGGGCATATCGCTCACTCCAACATGGGTCCAGCTCAACCTTCATGCAAGTCGTGTCGACACCGGTGTTCGTGGGAAGAAACCTGGAAAAGAGGTTGTGCTCCAGGTTAGGAGGGAGGGAACGCTTGAAGCTACGATTAGGATGTTGGGGGAGGGGTTGAACGCTGTCAGGAGGGGAGAAGTGAGGTGGGGTGATAGGGTTGGGTAGTTTGCTCTGGGGCATGCATGTAGGACATCTGGGTTGAGGGCTCTAGCCGGTATCGAGTTTTATTACTTAGAAAGCATAGGAAAGGGGACCAGCTTCATTTGGTTAGGCGCGCAGTGAAAGGCAGGAACGCTTACGCGAGTTTATCACTCCAACTTTCTTCTGCTTCTCCAACTTTCTTCTGCTTTCTTGTTTCGGTCAACTCTGTTGTCTTTACCATCTCTCAATATCGCCAAAGAGCTCGATCCCTGATCCTCTAGCTGTCAAACAACCACACATACCATCCACCTCTCCATCGACATGCCGGGGTTGACGACAGCGCAGGTGAGCTTTTGTACTTCCCCTTGATCGTCTCGTATTTCTAGGTGACTCGAGGATGCGTTCATTCAGCTGACAGTTATCGCTTTTTTAGGTCTCGGAGCTCTCTGGTGTCAACGTGTGAGTGAGCGGTAGTGGCGTTCCTCTTGCATGATAGCTTGCTCGCCTTGCAGGTGAGAAGGAGCTCAGCTGATCATATTTCGGAGAATAGCGTGATTCATCCCTTAGTCCTCCTCTCAGTAAGCTTCCATACGTCCCTCGCCAAAGAAAAGTCCCGCTTACTTTCTGGTGCAGGTCGTCGATCATGCTTCCCGAGTTCCATTGTCGAAGAGCAAGCGAGTCCTTGGGGTGTTATTGGGTCAGGATAACGGGAATAGTATCAATGTCGCCAACTCGTCAGTACTGAAACCCTTCGATCTAGCTATTCGAGCTGTTCTTCGTTTCTGGACTGACTACTCGCAGCTTTGCTGTGCCTTTCGAGGAGGATGAACGAGATCCGCGGACTTTCTTCCTCGATCTGGACTTCGTTGAGGAGATGTGGAGGATGTTCCGGAAGGTCAATGGTGAGTGCGGGACCTCTGATATAGGCTGACGATACAGCGAAAGAACGGCCGATCGGTTTTTATCATACTGGACCTAGACTGCGCTCCTCCGACCTGGAGATCACCGAGCTCTTCAAGAGATTCTCTTCTCGGCCGGTGATGATGATCGTGGATGTGAGGGCGCACGGAGGACGGGGAGATACTGGTATACCTACGGATGCTTACTTTGCGGTGGAGGAGATACGAGATGTGAGTCGATAAATGTGTGTAAGCTAACGGCAGGACGGTACCGCTACTCAGCGCACATTCACCCACGTTCCCACATCCATCGAAGCGGAAGAAGCTGAGGAGATTGGGGTGGAACACCTCCTTCGAGACATCTCTTCTTCCTCCTCAGCACCTTCCTCATCGCTTCTCACTACCCAATCCCTCTCCACCCGTGTCACATCTCAGCTCAACGCATTACGCGGTCTTCATGCCCGACTGCTCGAGATCGGTGAATACCTTACCTCGGTTCGAAAGTCTAAACTTCCGATCAATCACCAGGTCGTTTACCATCTTCAAGAGATCGTCGGGCTATTACCTCAGCTCGGAGGAGATGTGGAATTGGGTAAGGCCTTCAGAGTGGGAGTGAACGACTCGACGATGGTGGTTTATCTTAGCGCTCTGATACGGACGGTCTTAGCGTTACATGATCTGAGTAGGTTGCTTGGCTGTCTATGGGTTTTGCTGATCCATGTAGTCGAGAATCGGATAGTGAACGCACAGCAAGAGCTCGAGGATGCTAGAACGCCAGAGGAGAAGAAGACGGACGCGGCGGCTTCTGCGGCGGGGGTGAAGACGGAAGATGTGGAGAAGGCGATGAAGGAAACAGAGGAGAAGAAGTGATGCAATGGTCACGTGAAGAACTGCTGATTCTCGATCTTGACATTCTCATTGAAGTGTCAAGCTGTGAAGGGACAGATCAATTGTTATTCAACTCTTGTCGACAGTCAAGTCGAGCGAGTTGGAAGGCGATGGACGCGATATGACGTGAGGGTCCTCCTTTGACAGATAATTTTAATTGATCAGCGTGCAGGCGAAAGAAGACGTGAAGAAAGCGGTGAGTGAATTGGGAAGTGATGCAAACATCCGCGTTAAGCGGTACTGATCGAGAAGCCGACTCCTGATCTTAACGTTTTCATCTATAACAAGCTAAGCATCTCGACTGATGTGACATATCAGTTGTGGTTCAGATCTTGTCGACAGTCAAGTCCAGTGAGTTGGGGGAAGGCGATGGATAAGAATCCTCCTTTGACAGATGATTCCGAGTGAGTTGCGTGAAAGCGAACGAAGAACCGTGTAGAATAGCGGTGAGTGAATTGAGCAAAAAGTGTCTTTTGTTTGTTAACGGTCAACCTTCTGGTATCTCTCTCTTTGTTACACTCCCGTTTTTATCGTCTCCCATCAATCTCTGGCCAGGGACACCATGTCGTCTTCTACCATTATCGTTGCGTCCACTATTGAGAGGTTGAATCATACTCATTCCAGGGAGAGCAAGACCTACTCAAGACTTACCCCATATTCAAGCAAGCCTCCGAAGTCTTGAGCAATGTTCCTACCACCATCCGTAATCGAGGAATCATGAAGAACAAGGTGCTGAAGTCAAAAACTGGGAAGGAGGTTGATTCAGGGCTCCTCTCGACCGGCTGGAGAGGGATCTCAGGGCAGGTAGATCATGAGCAAGCGCGTCTACCCCACCGGGGATGTCGCAGAGCAAGGCGCCCCACTCACGGCGTCAACCGGAGGTATCGAGACCCTCGGAGCCTACAATATCGTCCTCGAACACGAACAAGGAGCGCAAACCAAAGAAGCCATCTGTGTCACCTTCAAGAGAAAAAAGCCGCAAGATCATAGCCTCGGCACGCCCGCCAAGCAATACACAACTCCCCAATGCTGACCGTACGACAAGAGACGTGATCGGGCTGCGACAACCTTCAGCATCATCCATCCAATCCACTCTCGATCTGCGCCGAACTTCGGGCCGAGATGTATACTCACTTGATAGCGACTTGGGCAACCCCTACGCTTATACCGCTTCTCAAGGCGGAGATGGTTCTGCCTCTCTTTCCGGTGACAACGTGCACGCTCCAAGCGCCTTTCCCGTAGCTAGAACGGCATATCAGAATACAGCTCCACCGGGCGTCCAAGTTTCCGCCAGATCGTGCCTGTTCAAGGAAGCTCAACGGGGAGTCATTTAAGGCCTTTGGGCCTGCTCCGTCCAAAGAGGGTAATGGTCGATCACAACAATGACGGATCGGGAGCTGACTCACCTTGCCTTGGATTTATACCATTGGCTCATCTAGCACCGCTCGATGCATTCTGCCCATACAATCGAACCGATCGGCCAGTACATGTCAGTTAAGGCTTGACCTTGATGAATAGCATTTTCGCGGCACCGTTAGAGCAATTGCTTTCTTCTGCACAGAGCAAATGAAGTACAAATCAGTAGCTTGATTGACTAGATTGCGATTGTATAATCGCTCTTTTCGAGTCCAGCTTGTTGGACAGAGATGCGAAAGACGCGGAGTAAAGTGCCAATACAACTGTAGCTTTTAAGGATGCGGGATTGGGGTATGGGATATAATACATCTCATCGCTACTTCCACTCGTAAATCGCCTGCTCGTGCGACTTTCGTCTCAGTGTTTCTTAGTCTGCGTTTTCATGCATATCAGCTTCGATCACGTAAGGAAGTTGACGACTCACCCTCTTCCGCTTTTGATGGGCCCCGACGCCGGGAGGAACAGCGCTCAACCACTGTCCACCTCCAAACGGCTGCTCAGCTTCATGCCCACCGCCCGAAACCGTATTCCCCGTACTGCCACCATTCAAATTCGCTTCGGAGACCGTACCTCCCGATCCGGAGCCTCCTTGAGCGGTACCACCAGAGGCAGAACCGCCAGAACCAGTGTCTCCTGAAGACCCGCTCTGGGATCCACCTCCACCAGAGCTCCCGCCGCTAGAAGCTGAACTGCCTGAGGATCCACCAGAGCTACCACCTCCTGTTCCGGATCCGGATCCGGGACCAGAACCGGAACCAGAGCCAGAACCAGAGCCAGAACCAACACCAGATCCCCCATCGGCAGTGCCGCCAGAAGCGACAGCCCCCACAGCAGAAGCTTGCTGGGAAGCACCCATTGCAGCTATAGCTGGATTCGTAGTAGCGACACCATCGACGACCTCGATAAGCATTGAAACTTGTACTACTTCAGTTGGCGAACTGGCTACGTCCGTTGTGCTGCCCGATCCCGCGGCGTTTGCGTTTGAAATCGCCGGTTCCGAGGCACCTAAGACGCTCGGGGTTGGACTGGACTGACCAGCGGGGTTCGCAGCGAGACGTGACTGACCAGCGGCGATAGCGGTAGGACTTGACCCACTCCCACTTCCACTCCCACTTCCACTCCCACTTCCACTCCCACTTCCACTCTCACTGCCACTCCCACTGTCACTCCCACCATTATTCGCCAAAGCAGCCTGCCCATCAACACCCGCCGCATTGGTAGCCTGAACCGCCAAAGTCCCTCTACTAGCCGTAGTACTCGGTGTCGGTCCCACCGAAAAAGTCTTCGAGAACGTTGTGGCCTTTGAGGAGCAAGTGGCAGTGTCGGTCAGGTACTTTGACAGTGGGGAGGAGAGGCCGACGTAGTCTGATCCCGAGGGACAGAAGGTTATTGTGTAGTCTGGCTTGGTCGAGGCGGGGCATCTCCAGAGTGCCGTAGTGGATTTCTCACTAAGCATAAGAGTTAGGTGCTGTAAGCAAGGGGATTTCCGGGTCTCAATCTTTTCTAGGCTTGCCACACTCACTCGTAGGCGTACTAGGAAGACGGGGTTATCAGCGACGGTTACGATTGATTCGGTGAAAACCGACCCACCGCGTAACTGGTATTACAGCTCTTGAACATCGCATAGTAATCCACCCCGCAACTCTGACAAAGGCTACTATCCGAATAGGCGCCTGGTCTCAATCAGCTTGGCTTCGTGAATCAAGCTCAGAAACTAACCGGTACAACAAGCTCTATTCCCATACAGCTCCTCACCGAAACCAGCATTGCATGGATGTATACAGCCGTAGTTGAGGTTATTCTCGTCGATACCTGTGCGCAGGACTGATGGACAGTAGGCATTGATGTTGACGTCGCAGGATGGGGCGGGGCATGATGAATCAGAAGGTTGAATACTCAAGGGGATGTTGAAGCCTGCACGAGCGAGCGTTAGCAAATTGCCGTCCACGCCTGGCTGGGAGGATAAGGTGGATGGGGGATGATAGTTTGACGAGTAGGCGGACCCTACCGGACCCACCGTCAACGAGGGAGATGTCGTAATTGTCTTCTCCGCCGGGGACCAAGGTGAACTCAGCTGCAACTATCAGCTCTAAGGAATTTCGACTTAAACATCAACTCACCTAGAGTAGCCGGCGGCTGGTCGGTTGCATACGTCCCATCCTTGAGCGAGCTAAGCGGATAATCAGCACATATCAAATGCACACCCAACAACTCAATGCTAGAATGAGTAGCGACCCGGCCCAACTCACCACTCCATCCCCCCACTCCCATCACCACACTGCCCGGTCAAACACTGAAAAGGAATAGTTTGATTCGTATTCGTACAACCCGTGCGAGCCCATATCCTGCCCGCCTTCCAATTATCGGCCACCTCGAATACAGTTTTGCTGTTCGGGTCCATTACCCATCCGGTCTTTTGGGAGGGCATCGTCGAAGTGTCCGAATGCATCCCGGGCCAGATCGTCTCTTTGCACGCGTTGACGACAGTGATGGTACGACCCACTGTAGGTCTGACGAAAAGGGAGAGGGAGGCGAAGAATAAAGTGAGAAAAGTGTGCATGGTGAGTATTGGTGAGCCTTGTTTTGCCTTCGGTTTTGCGTCGGTCCTGAAGGCGGTTTTATATTTGAGAGAGAAAGCGTCGGCGTATACCAGATACAACCGTTATTACTTTTTGGCGAGATGTCATGCACAGGTACTGATTGTCTGAGTTACGAGATAAATTGGTCGAGTATCGTTGATTTCCGAAGGGCTCCACCATAAGCAAACCTCAACTCGCGAGCTGTGACGCGTCTCAGTGTCTTCCAAAGGTAGTGCCGAAAGGAGGCCTGGCCGAGTGCCCATCAAGTGTCAGCTCCAACCGTATCAGCTGTTATCTGATGCACGTGCGATGCGTTTCAGGTTCGATCCATCGCCCCAAATAACAAACACTATGCGTTGATGCGTCCTAAGCCGTGGTACAGACCCGCCCAGAAGCTGTAGCGGCGATGTGACTTCCTGGTTCGCCTTGATGTTCGGGGACTCCTAAGGGGTCCTTGTTACCCGAACGCACACCTAGAGCATCGAGGTCGAATTCGATCGACTTTGAGATCCCCGACCTGTCCTGTACTTCTCTCACAGCCGATCCACTTCTTTCAGTTGTATTGGTCGCTGATCCACTTGTGATACCTGCTTTCGGCCCTCTGTGTTGGGATCAATGCTCGCATAATGATTGCTATGCAGATGCTTGTTGATGCTGTCTTTCGATGCTCTGCTCCTCCGCTTGCTGCGCCGAATCGCTCCCGGAAGACCTCTCGACCAGAAGCTGCGCCGCCATGAGTGTCCGGAACCGACTACCTTCTCTTCGTGACTGTGTCGATGCATCAGCTCCGCATCCCTCCATCGTTGTCAAAGAAGCCTGTTCAACGTGAAGACAGTTGTGAACTCACCAGAACGTCATACCGCCCCTCTTCGGATACAACACCATTTTCTAGCACGATCACCCGTTCCGCCCTAGCTATTGACGACAGTCGGTGGGCGGCAAGGATGACGGTGATGTTTTGCTCCCGAATGATTGCGTCAATTGCGCGATTGACCTATGCCGCATAGTGATCAGCAGAAGCCACACGATAGTGAGATAGGGAAGGGACGCCAACCGAAAAGTTGAGGAAAAGAAGTTGTTGGGGAAACTCACCGCATTCTCAGACGTCGAGTCAAGAGCAGACGTCGCTAATGCCACGAATCAGCTTGTGTCTCATTGCCGGCCAGCATTCTCACCTTCATCCAGGAGAAGAATCGATGGATGTCGCACAAGCGCTCGAGCTATCGATATTCGCTGTCGTTGACCTCCGCTCAGACTCGCTTTGCCGACTGTACATCTTCATCAGCTATTACGACCGGGTGGCGATTGACATACTCATAGTATCGAAGCCTTGAGGCAAGGACCAAATAAAGTCACAATTCGCAGCTCGAGCAGCATCCTCAACATCCGCCCGCGTGACGTCTGGTGAACCATAGGCGATGTTTTCGTGAACGGTGCCCGTGAAAAGGATAGGATCTTGGAAGACGACACCGATTCGATCTCGCCATGACTCTGGCGTAAATTCACGGATATCTGCGTGATGTCAGACCGCAGAAGTTCTTATCACCCGGACTTACCGGTGCCATCAAATGTAATCCGCCCTTCGTTAGGATCATAGAATCGGCTAATGAGCTGCTCCACCGAGGTTTTCCCGCTTCCGCTCGAACCGCTGAAGGAAATCAGCTTTATAACACCACAAGCAGCGACGTACACCAAAGCTACGCTTTCTCCTCGCTCGACGGTGAATGTTGCTCCCCTCAGGACCTCGACCTCCTTCCTGCTCGGGTAGGTGAAGCGAACGTTCTCGAATCGGATTGGGCCATTGCGCTCGGCAGAGAGGGTCTTCCCAACGCCGAGAGGGATGGTAGATGGTCGATCAAGCAACCAAAAAACCCGAGCGCCAGCTCCGACACCTAGATGGTTGAGCCGTACATCAGCCCCGATCCTGATTGTCGGAGCAGCCTTCGTACCCTTCATCAGGCCAGTGAAAAACCCAGTCAAGCCCCCAACGGAACCGCCTACATAGCTATTCATTCTCGTCAATGATAGTCAAGGTAAAAGGAGCGATTACTCACGCGCTGTACATTAGCAAAGAGGTCAAGTCGCCCACAGTGATGTCCCCGCTAGACACCAGATGGCCACCTGCAACCCCGTCAGTCCACTCAAGGGAAGAGCAAATCACGAGCCATATCCGAGTAAGGACAGCATAGCCAGATTTCCAGCAAGCCCGGTGACACCCCAGAACGTGCCAGTCATATATGCCTCCCTCTTTGCCAGGTCAAATACTGCATCGACTCGCCGCGAAAACAGGCGGGTCTCGAGAGGTTGTGAGTTGTATGCCGCAACGGTCTTGAATGCGCTGAGCTTTTCCTCGGCTGTCTACCCAGTCCCATCAGCATTTGCATCTTGACGCTGTTCGTGTGAATACCTTTGACATCTCGCCGATAGCCTCCTGAGTCAGATTGGAAAGCTTCCGCAGATATCGACCATAGAAAACCTAATCTCAATTCAGAGGGTCGAACAGCGGATTAAGGTGAACAGCGGATTAAGGGCAGACATACTGCGCCAAGAGACACCGGCGGTACGACGCAGAGCATGACGAAAGTCAACTTTGCAGAGATCCAAAACATCGCGGCGACTGCCTAGGTCAACTCTTCTCCAGGGTTACATCCCAATACTCACCTCCAACAGTCGCCGATATCAATGCTCTGTCAACTAAATCAGTGAATTGTTGCCCGGGTTGGTCTGTACATACCGTAACCCATCCGAAAGATTGCTTGTCACAGAGTCTCCAAGGATATTGGTATCCACGCTCAACCTCGAGACGATATCTCCAGCCGAACGATCTGCGAATTCCGGTTCTTGCCGCAGAGCCGCTAGGTATGCTTGATTCCTATGACAGTATCAGCAGTACCCGACCGGAATGAGGCCGACCTACCGGACACGAGCGATGATGCGTTGTCCGCAGATCTTCATAATGATCGCTCGACCTGATCCAATCAGCTTCATATATCTCAAAGAGTACAAGGAGAGCTTCACCGGCATTGCAGCCGGCTCCAATGGTGAAGGTTAAAGCGAGAAAAGTAGCTGCTACAGGGAAAGACAATCCGAGGAACGTTGACTACCTCTCATCATCAGTTCCCTTATTCAATGAACAGGGACTCAGGAGAAACTCGCCGAGTTTGTCGAGAAGAAATCGATAAGTTTCCCTATTGTCAGGGGAACAAGCATAGATATCGAGCTGGAAACCACCAACTGTTACATTCCCATTAGCTCCTCCCGTCCACCTTGTTGGAGATTGGACGTACCAGTCCGACAGCGATGCTGAGTTGTCTAACCTCAGGTTTAGCCAGTTGAACGAGCTTGGCTACGCTCGAACTCCCATGTCCTGCTTCGGATTTAGGGTTGTTTTCGATAGGTGTCAAGGAGACTATCGAAGTGAAGCGAGATAAGAGAGAAGTCGATGGTGCGGAGGAAGCTTGAGGTGTGCTTGTAGGCTGTGTGGGAGGGGGTTTGGAGAGGGTTGTGGTGGATGAGGGGGAAGTTGAGGAGTTGGTCCGACATTGGGGTTTTAGTATTCGCCGAAGGAGAGGTTTCATGCTATCGAGGCCGATACTGGACAGGGCAGATCTCTGGGGCGGAGGAGCGGTCCGGAAGTGAAGGTGATGGCTACTTTGGAGGTTGAAGGAGCGGGATGGTCCTGCTGGAGGGAAAAAGCTGGAAGTTGGAGATGGTGGATAGCTCAGTCGTTGTCGACATGGCGGTACTATTCGCGAGAAACCCGTCGAAAACCGTAAGGCTTGGCATAGGCCATATCCGAGGGCTGACATGGCCTTTGAACGGCACAAGTGGGCACTACCACAAGGACAAGCAGAATTTGTTGACAAGATCGAAATATCGCTAGTTGCGCCGAGACGCAATCGAGACGTCACACACCCGGCCTATACCGCCGGCATTCCAGAGCTACTTCCCGAAAAGTACAAGTACATGATGCTGACGCTAATCTAATCGCTATCATCGCCACTACCATACCCTCCTAGGAGCGAAGCTACTCCCGCCGGTTTACTAGGGACCTTCCGCTTTCTCTCCGCCTCTTCCACAGCCTGTTTCCGTGCCATCTCCGCATAGAACTTCAGGTTCTCCATCGCCTCCTCATCGAACATGCCATTCCCACCTCCGGTCGCTTTGACCCGCTTCGCAGGCCGGACATCCTCCTCCTCTTCTTCCTGCTCAGGTGCTAAGGGCTCTATAGGGTAGAAGTCCTCCTCGTCACCATCTTCGAGCGCTCGCAACGTCTGGGCCGCTTCGACCAAATTCTCGTCGAGCATCCCCGATATGGCCTTTTGACCTTCTTCTTCGATGCGTTTGTCCTCCGCAACCTTCTCCGTCGGGTTAGGGTCCTCAGTTGCCCATCTAAGCGAGTCAGCATCTCGACCTCATACGATAAGCCTTTTTCAACTGATGAACTGCCGAAAGGCAACTCACCTCACGTTCAGGATCTCATCCATATCCATACTCTGATTCGCCATAGCCTCCTTCGCGAAACTCGCACTATGCTCCGACTCGTACGACACGAATGCTATCCCTCGATTATACAGGATGTTCCCTACGAATCCGCGTTCATCAGCCCAGATCTAGATTACAATGTTGAGGCAGACCCACACTTGACGATCTTTCCCCACTCGCCGAACTGCCGCATCAAAGTCTCGATCGTCTGGTTCTTGTCTGGACTCTCTTGCATCTTCCCGATGTACAATGTCCGGTTGGACCGGTTGAAGGAACCTACACCACCCATGTCGTCTCGGTAGTCGGCGTGCCGTTCTCGGCCGAAACAGTCACGGGAGTGGTCGGGGAGCTGGTCTGGGGGTACCATTGTCAGCTTGTCTAGTCCAATGCGTACTGATCAAAGCGATGCTTACGGGAAGGAAGGGGTAATCGATGGAGGAAGTTGCATTCGTGTCTGAATGAGCTCGTATGAGCGCGTACTCTAGATTGCTTGGCAAACCGGACATACCCATAAGGACAACATCCTCTCGCAAAGAAGAGGCAGCAAAACTTATTCCCCGTCGCATCCGCTCTTGTATATCCAGCATCCCGAGCGATAATACACCGAGATTGGGATAGTGTTTTGCTGGGGATCCCACCGGTTCAGCTGGATCCTTGCGATTTCGGGATGATGGTTGCATACCTCGCTAGGGCATCCTCCTTATCTCCACCCGCCCATTTGTTGTACCAGATATCTGACCTCAATGTCAGCTAAGAATGCTCTCGCAAGCCAGTCGCAGCGGGCAGGCCTGGAGTTTCACGTTCAGCCGAACTCACTGTACTCCTTTCCAGGTTGCGGTCCTTCAGTCTTATCGATATCTCCAGCTTTGACCTGCTTTCTGGCAGGTCTAAGCTTCCGTTTCGATGCGATGGTAGTCGTCTCGGACATTGGATTACCGGTAGAATGGAGTGATGAGAAAAACGCTGAAAGTAGCGGCGAGACCATAGATTTTGTTTGCTTACGTAAAGTGATCTGAAACTTGGATTTCTTCCGATCTGATACAGCTCGATTTGCCTGACCGAAATCATCAACGACTGGCAATTTTCTTATCCGAAAACAAGATGGCAAGTTCCAGTGTCGATGGTGCAGATGAAGCTGGACCATCAGGGACGTCCCATAACGATTTTCTGGGTCTCCTACATACAGCTGCCGATCCATCTTCCTCTTCCCACTCAACGGACCAGCTAGCGAAAGTCCTTGGAATAGCTGGACTGCCGAGCAAGGATGAAGCGTTCGAGCTGCTGGAAAGGGAGATTTTGGCTCCTGTGAAGGATCTGAGTGGTCCAGAACTTTGGCGTTGGCAGGTGTGAGCTGACCTTCTACTTGGTTTGCCCAAGGCATGGCCTGCATGACCGAACGGGCAGTAGCGGATTTTAGCTCATGATTACTTAGCCAAGCACCGATAAATCTACCTCTCCCTCCGATTTCCCTTTCTCCTCTTCCACCAACCCACACCGTTATCCCTTCCTTCCGAGGTATAGAGGGAACCTTCACCCATTGGCGAGAAGCACTCGCACCCAGACCACCAGCACATCCCGCATTGTCCTCATCGACGACACGAGCTCCAGCTCCGGCCCAGAACTTCGTCAGAGGGAAGGGTAGTTATGCACCCTTTTTACCTGGAGGTTTGGACGTGACTGCTGCAATCGACGAAGGGAAAGGTGGGGTAGAGGATGAAGAGGAGGAGGAGGAGGAGACTGGATGGAAGACTAGAGCACCTGGGTTGAGGAGGGGGATGAAGCTTGACGGCGGTATGCGAGGACGCATCTGACAAGATCATGGCTGATGGAGTGCGGTGTTCCAGCGGACGAGTTCTTGGCGGAGATGTTAGGCTCACAATCGATAGCGAGCAAAGCCAAGCGGAGACGGCGAGATGGTGGAACTTCACCTTCACTGGAAGTGTCGAGACTCGGGGATGAAGAGGAAGGAGTCGATGGATTGGGGATGAATGGTCATGCTGGGGCGTCCGGGAAGAACGTGGATGATCTGCTACCTGTTGGCGTCAGTGCACCAACTCCCGAGACAGCTAATAAGGCTTCGACCAAAGAAAATCAGGCTTACTCCTATCGTAGCGCTTGCCCGCTCCTCCACCACCTCGTAAGGCGTTCAAGGCGGCTGCCAGGAAAGAATGGGCACATGTCGTGGATGTGAACCAGGAGCTGGCCAATGTGGGTATTGCTTGCATATCCGTCAAAAGCTTCGCTCAGTCAATATAGTTTGACGAGCTTGTGCCGGAGATGGCTCGAACAGTGAGTACCCAGTACTTCACCTGTTCATAATGCTGATGGACTGTAGTATCCCTTCACCCTTGACAACTTCCAGAAAGAAGCGGTCTACCGGCTTGAGATGGGTGACAGTGTCTTCGTTGCTGCGCATACATCGGCGGGGAAGACAGTCGTGGCAGAGTATGCGATAGCCCTGGCAGCGAAACATATGACGAGGTGAGCAATTGAAGCTCGCTAGCTATCATAGGCTGATCAGCGCATTCAACCCTCTAGAGCGATATACACCTCACCGATCAAGGCGTTGTCGAATCAGAAGTTTCGGGACTTTAAGACATCTTTCGATTCTTCCACTGTTGGTATCTTGACCGGAGATGTACAGATCAACGCGGAGGGGAGCTGCCTGATCGTGAGTGATCATAAATTTCCGTCAGCGCCCGCGATGAAGCATGGGTCACTGACGAATTCAATATATCTCGTAGATGACTACAGAGATCTTACGGAGTATGCTATACAAAGGTGCCGACCTGATACGTGACGTCGAGTTTGTTATCTTCGACGAGGTTCACTACGTAAACGACGCGGAAGTGAGTATGTTCATCGCTGACTCGTGCTATGCTGAGTCTCCGTAGCGAGGAGTAGTCTGGGAGGAAGTCATCATCATGCTGCCAGAGCACGTCAATATCATCTTACTATCCGCCACCGTCCCTAATACGAGGGAATTCGCGGATTGGGTTGGGTACGCATTCCCGATGGGAAAGGGAATCATTACTCACGTGATACTAGACGAACGAAAAAGAAAGACATATACGTCATTTCGACGCCGATGCGACCTGTCCCGCTTGAGCACTACCTATGGGCCGGACGCGATCTCCATAGGATTGTCGATTCAAAGTCAAATTTCCTTTCGGAAGGGTGAGTTACCCTGTATCTACCTGTGTTTCCGCGCTGATATGCTACATGCTCTTGCAGATATAAGTCCGCTGGTGAATCCTTACGGCGAAAGCAGGATAAAGAGCGCGAAGCTGCCGGTCTTCCGCCGATCGCGCGAACAGGTGGCCGAGGTGGCGCTCCTACTAAAGCTCGGGAGTTACCCACCGGCCGAGCCGCACCACATACCAATATCGGTGCCGGTCGACAACACTCAAATCGTGGAGGCGGGATCAACGGTGCACCTCGAGCAGCTCCACCGACTCGGGGTCGAGGTGGGGGTTTCGGACCACCTCGAGGAGGAGGCCATCAGCTTGATCAGAATGTCTGGACACATCTTATCAATCATCTTAGGAGCAAGAATCTACTTCCAGTGGTCAACTTTGTCTTCAGCAAGAAGCGATGCGAAGAATATGCGGGGACTCTGCAGAATATGGATTTGTGCGATGCTAAGGAGAAGAGCGAGGTGCATATCACCTGGGAGCGGGCGCTGAACCGGCTGAAGGGTATGTGCTTGAAATTCTATTGAGTTGAAGCTCAAGTCAGGCAGGATCGGACAAAACATTACCTCAGATCACGAGGATGCGGGAGTTGTTGGCTCGAGGCATCGGTGTTCATCATGGAGGACTGCTTCCACTTGTCAAAGGTGGGATATCACGAAGGCTGCGGGATCGGCTGCTTATCAAACCGTAGAGGTGGTGGAGATTCTGTTCTCTCGCGGAATGGTCAAGGTCCTGTTTGCAACCGAGACATTCGCCATGGTCAGTCGATTCGTACTATCGATTTCAGCTATACTGATGCAGCCGGCCTTAGGGAGTCAACATGCCTGCGAAATGTGTGGTCTTTTCCGGCATCCGCAAGCACGATGGCCATGCCTTCCGGAACCTCCTTCCCGGCGAGTATACCCAGATGGCAGGTCGAGCCGGTCGACGTGGTCTCGATACTACCGGAACAGTCATCATCTTAGGCGGAGATGAACTTCCATCGGTTAGCGCTCCTCTGCGATCCATTCGTGCCAAGCTGATGATGATCAGGCGAAAGATCTTACAGACATGATGCTCGGAACCCCAAATCGCCTTGCATCACAGTTCCGCTTGACGTACAACATGATCCTGAACTTATTACGAGTCGAAGCGCTACGAGTGGAGGAGATGATCAAGCGGAGTTTCTCGGAAAATGCGGCGCAGAAGCTTGCCCCGGAGCAACAACGACAAGTCGCTCATGTCTGTTGATTCTGCTTCGTCTTTCACTGAGCTGATATTCGATGCAGACCGAGAAGCAATTGGCTCGTTTATCGAAAGTAGATTGCGAGATCTGCAAGGTGGACATCAGCGCTTTCTACGATCTCTCCGCGGAAGTTGTCCGCATCAGCACAGCTTTGATCAAGAATGCCTCGTGGTCTGCGCAAGCAGGAAAGATATTCGCCCCAGGGCGAGTAGTGATCTTGCGGAACGGAGTTCGTCTAGACTCCCCACAGTGTCACCTGTGCTGACCCATTCGTAGCATTTCCCAGGCAATCTGGCGGTCCTTCTGCGCAACGCCCCGAACCTGTTACGAGATGGGATGAAGTCGGATGCCAAAGCTTTCTGGGTGCTGGCTTTGGTCACTCAGTCTCAAAAGTCTGGTGCTGAAGGTATTTCCCACGTTACTATCTTCCATCACGCAAGGCTAAAATGATTTGTGTAGATCTCAAGCTCAATGAGGTGCCTCCCCGATGGCCACCTGTTCTTCCTAAAGGGTCCTTCGCAAATGCGACTTGGGAGCTCACAATCATCGACGCCACAACTGTTTCTTTGGTAGTCAATCGGATACTTAAGGTAAGTCAGCAGAATCTGGTATGGAGACCTGCTTGACACTCAATCAGGCCGACTCTACCAGAATAATCGATAAGAAGTCGAAAGAGGCTTCGGAGAAGACAATGCAAGACCTAGCTGTCCTACACCAGGATCTTGCCACTCTGGCTGAACTTTCTGAAGTCGAATGGACCCGGATGCGAGCGCTGGAATTCCAGGATCTGCTGAGACAGCGATTGAGCTTTAGCGATCGATTGGCTAAGCTCGGCTGTCAGCGGTGCGAAGACTTTGACGGTCATGTAAGCGATTCCTACACTTTGCACCACTAGTCGCTCATCATGCTTTCATAGTATGCGAAACTGCATGAGATCAAGCTCGTCGAAGCGAGTCTCACACAGCTCAAGCTCGCCTTGTCGGACCAGAACCTAGAGCTACTTCCCGACTACGAATCTCGAGTCGATGTCCTCAAGCGTTTGCAATTTATCGACGAGAACTGCACAGTACTGCTGAAAGGTCGAGTAGCCTGCGAAGTGTGTTGACCGCTTCTTTAGGAATACAGATCGCTAACCATTTCGCAGATCAATTCGGCGCACGAGCTCATTCTTACCGAGCTGATTTTGGACAACATCCTAGCGGACTATACTCCCGAAGAAGTCGTAGCCCTCCTCTCAATCTTTGTCTTCGCGGAGAAAACCGATTCACAGCCTGTCATCCCGCCGAAACTTGCAGACGGACTCGATGTCATCTACCGGATCGCAGACGAGGTGGAACGGGAACAGGATCGATGTTCCGTTCAATACGACGAGTTCAAGGAGAAGTTCAAGCCTGGTCTAGTGGAGGTGGTATACGAGTGGGCCAAGGGGATGGTGAGTTGCCCTTAACCCGATCGGGTACGACGTTGATGTAACGGGATACTATAGCCTTTCAACCAGATCACGGATCTGACGGACGTTCCGGAAGGTACGATAGTACGGGTCATCACCCGGCTTGACGAGACATGTCGGGAGGTAAGGGATGCGGCAAGGGTGATTGGCGATGCGGACCTGTTCAAGAAGATGGAAGAGGCTCAAGGACTGATCAAGCGGGATAGTGGGTAATGATTCATCCCGAGAGATGTCGCTGACGGTCTTTTTCGATTGCAGTTGTTTTCGCTGCAAGTTTGGTAAGTTGAATTCTCATGCTATCATGTTAACCGCTGACGAACGATTAGTATCTTTAAGTCTCGCTCACTAACTGCCACATATCTTGCACATAACATTCCCATGACTCGATGAGATATATCAGACTGATCAGAGAAAATCAACAAGCATACCGAATATCATCTTCCCCATTGACCGCCTACCGTTCCACAGCTCTCCCCTCCTCTCCCTTCTCATACCCACCCCTCCCCCTCCCCTCGAACACCTTTCCCTGAAAATCCCACCAACTTCCTGCTCAGCGGATCAGTTCGCCTTCAGCGGCTTTCGCAAATGACTCGCCATGTCGCCGATAGTAGTGCAGAGACGCAAGCAAACTTCGTAGTAGGATAAACTATGCATTTCTTTTCGTTCGGTTTGCTTCGATAAAATCTTACAACTCCTTCCCCAATGACCTGGTAGAAACAACTTGGCAGCGAAACATGCTGAACTATGCAGTACGCCCACCAGAGATGTTGAAAGAGATATATATGTAGATGGGCATGATTGACGTTGGGTTTCTTGGTGTTTGACGATCTAGGATGCGGGAAGAGGGAGGGAATGGTATGGGGTGGAGATGTGAAGGAGGATATGGCAGGGCCGAGGGGGGAGGTGGGGAGGAACAACTTGGTAGGATAGAACGAATGCGCTATGTAATGCGAAGAGGACTCAAGCAGCACGAACACCCGCCCTACGCCATCGGACATAACTCGCCAAGAATTGAACCTGCTCGAAGCTTTCGATAGCTTTCAGTCCGCGTCGACTCCTGATCATGGCGATGACTCGCTCTACGATGGACATGACGATTTGATGCTCGAGTTCTGCCGGGATCTCGGAACCTTGACGGATCGCGGCTTGCTCGACTATTGCCAAGGACGGGTGAGGCGGAACGAAACCCATCTTGATGGCCCAGGCGCAAGCTGTCAATCCCGCTCGACCAACACCGCCTGATGAGTGGAATGTGTGAGTATGAAGTAGCTCCGAAGGAAGACGAGGAACTGACCTCGACAGTGAACGAGTACGTTAGTCCCGTGCAGAGAGTATCTCGTAGCGATGAGGTTGATTTGTGCGTCGAATAGACTTAGAGAGACAGGGGTAAAACCATCAGGCATAGGTAGACTGAAATGAGAGAAAGGCGTGTAAGCATGAAGTAAGATGGGATAAAAACAGGCAATTCACCGAAGCACGTCAAGGCCAGTGGAAGCCGCGGCTTCCCGGTAAGTCTCCCACGGAACACCAAGTAGCTCGAGCTCGTTATCATCGAGGCAGCTATTGCATATCACGAATAACAAGAGAGAGGAGACGATCCGTTAGCGTTGCCCTGGACTTCATATAGCGGACTCACCAGATGAGACAGCCCACTCCTTCATTCTTGATGCGGCGAAGATCGGTACATAGATCTCGACAGACTGGACCTCGACCCTTGACCGGCCCACCCATCCTCAGTCGCTTTCCAGGACAACTACTGAGGAGGAGGTTCCCGACATTTTGGATTTGCCCCGTTTGTTGAGCGATCTGCAGTTGTCTGAAGACCGATTGAACCGGACTCGGTACCAATGCCGGGTTTGGCGGCGGTTGAACGAATGAGAGAAGCATAGACGGCACGTCAATGGCAGAAGATAAGAGCAGGGGCGTCGAAGGAAAAGGAGCAGTAGAGGCGGGCATCACGAGATGAGCAGACAAAATCGGTAGAAGCTCGGCCGGAAAGAAGGGCGAGATGATGATCGGATGGGTATCGGAAGTCTTCACTACATGGCCAAAGACCGCTCCAGAGTCGCCTGGACCCTGAGAAAGGTCCGGTGCCGAGGCTGAAAGTTTCGGATTCTGCCCACATGTCTTGCTAGGCATGATGACACCGGTATCGACGGCTTCTTCGATGACCATCGCTTCGTCGACCTTACGCCGCTTGTCCTCCTCTTCACCTTCGCCTACGAGCGGTCGCTTGGCTCGAAGGGACTGAGTGTCGCTTGTTGCTTGCTCACAAGCACACGTCGAGGCGGCGGGATCTGCGTCCATGTTCTCATCCTTACCAAGCATCATCGATGTGGAGAAGGTATTCAGCTCAGTCACGCTGCGAGCGCCTTTGATCGACCTGGGCGAATCGGAAAGCAGCAGGGAGACTTGCGAGTCTCGCATGGCTGAATTCTCGTTCGTAAACAATAAGGAGCTTGCCATAGCCACCTTGATGTCCGCAGCAGTCTCGGCAAGAGCATCCTGTTCGGACGAAAGTGAGACGGACGTCGTCGGCGAGAGCTGAGAGGACTCATAAGAGTCAGTGGTATCTGCGTCAGAGTGGGCACGACGACGTTGGCAGGAGAAGAAGGTCGTAGAGGTCGTAGCCAATTGATGTTCAAGCTCGGCCTGGCGGTGCATCAGGCTCGCAACGTATTGCGGATTTGAGTACGACTGCGGTTCGTAGAAGTGCTTGGCTCCTAAGCAAGTTCGTCAACTTCGCCCCAAGAAACCTGCCATCCGCCACGGACGAGTGCGCTAGTCAATTAGTCAGAGAGGCTCACCGTTCGGACCGCATTTAGCCAAATTGTACCCGCTATGCGGCCATTGCGAACATAGTCTCGCACACTCTGTGACTCTTCGGTGCTCTGCAGCGGCCCACTCCCTCTTCCTCGCTAGCGCCTGGTCCTCCGGCAGTTGTTGCAGCTCCTCATGTGCCGGCCTTGGCAGTGGCTGACTGAGCGTGAATGTCGACTCCACCTGACGAGGGGAATTGACGGTTGCATCCCTCTTGGATCGCTTCTCGGCAAACGACATACCCATACTCATCCCGGTATGGACGACTGCCTTGGCCATCTTGCCGAAATTGGGCACCCATGATGGTCGAGCAGGGGTAGGTGGATTCTGGACCGGGGGTTGTACCTCCGGCGATGCTTCCTGACCGTCTATGACGAGACCGAGACTGCAAGTCGAAGGTCCAGCCAATACACCTTCTTGTTGAAGCAAGGATGGCGCCCGAGAACTGACTGGTGTTGGTAGTGGCGTGGTGTCAAAAGAAATAGACTCGGAGGCGGACATTGAAGGTGTCGGTGTAGACCGGTCCATCTCCTGATCACGATGATCAGAGGAGTCGTCGACGGTTGGCGACGACAGCGAGAATTCCGAATGAGATGTACTGAAGCTATCCGCGGAAGAGGTAGCTTCGATCGATGCAGGGGACGGACTCCGCGGAACGGCCAGCGGAATCTCGGCATCTTGGGGTTGCTGGCCTCTAGGCGAAGTGATCCTCTCGAATGAGCGCCCTAAGGCTTCCGTTGCAGCCTTTTTGGCTGAGCTTGGAGCAAGGCCGCTGAAGGAGGACGGGAGTTTCTTAGTCCGCCTCTTGCCAGAGCTATGATGTCCTGGTCGACTGGCGAAGTGAGCGGCGGTCACCGTTGGCGCGGAACAGTGGCGCATGGTAGGCGTGGCATTCCGAGGCGGAAAGTACGGCGGTGGTGGAGTTGCCGTCGCAGTACGAGACATGTTGAAGGATGAGCGAAACGGGTGGAAGGGTAGGATGACGAAGAAGTGCGGCACTCGATATGACTAGGAATGACGATTGATCCGCCGTTTTCTGCGCTCCTAACCGAGAGTCAGGTCGTTGGATTCACTTGGTGAGCCAGACGAAGGATAAAACACTGAGGGGAAAGGGTGGCGAATGCGAGCTTGAGAGTCGCTAACGGGGTATACGTTTCTCCTTTGGTAAACTCCGCGGAACAGGGCGTGGATCGTACTGGTGAGGCTGTGATGGTAAAGAAAGGAGGGTGTAGAGACGATGATAACCGGATAAAAACGAAGGTTGCCGAGTCGAAACTGGAAGCGAATGGAGGGTGGTAAGAGAGAAACAGGAAACTGGTTATGCCGATATGGTGGGTATCGTGGGGGGTTTCTGATGCGAAGGAGAGCAGGAGCAGTGGGGAATGGGAAGAAAGGCGCAGATGGCGATAAGCTGGTATCCAGTCGTCACTCCAATCCTATCTCAAGCTGCTCTTGTAATGATCCTCCTCCTTGACCAGACGTTATCCAAATGCCGTGAACCGTTTGACAGACGTGACCGAATGGTATACCCACAGAGCCGTGTATATTGCTTGCGGAGGTTTTGCGAAGAGCTTCCTCGGTGGCGAACGATAATATTCACAAGCTCTGCTCCCCACGAGTAGGCTTGGTTTCGCTTCGAGTGATTGGTGACATGGTGGCAACTCGCTTGGAGATGGTATTGTGATATTTTGGATATTTATGCTGCGTACTGAGGGAAATGACAGAGTGATGAAGGGCGGAGTGAATCCGCTGAAACGAGAAAGGGGGAGGAGACCTTTCTCGAAGTTTGCGCCTTTTCGTAGGCAAAATGGATAGCAGATGACGTCTACGTCGAACTGAGAGCAGAATCAGTGTTGGTCTCCTAGCTGGTGGTGATGCATGCATAGCCAGAACACAAAAAGACTTACCGAGCTAGCACTGCTCCCTTCCGACCTTTTCAGCCCACACCGACGGGTTCGAGACAAGCGGCGCCGGGCACTGTCGTTCTCTTCCTGTACTTGGATTGCCTCAGATCGATGATATGCTGTCTCAGTGTGTCGGTACGTTCTTCTTTTGTGATGCAAGTGAGGTTGTTAAGTGAGAAAGGGGGATATCTATGCGAGTGGTGGCGAGAGCCGACGGAGGGCTGGCATCACGAGAACTCTTTACCCTGCTTCAAGGGAAATTCATTCCAGGCACAAGCAAATAAGGTCACGGGGGTTGGATTTTGGCTCGACCCCGAAGACGGACCGGCGGTTCCAGAATCCGGAAGACGTGGCGTTTCTTAACCGAAAGACATTGGCTTAAGTCCGATGAAGAAATGCCACGATCCCTCTGCTTCCGTCGGTACTGGGGTTATTGGTAGGATCCTTAATCCCAACCTCTTTGATCTGCTAGCTTGCAGCAGATAGGACTGAATCCTTGGTGAGTGAGACATCCTAACCTTTCCCTCATTCCCTGTTGTACTCCTGGCTCTCGGGTCGCCATCACTACCTGCTTTCTCAGCATGAATCCGCTAATAGGTTCCCTCTCACAGGTCGAGTATCCTCATCCAAGGACTTTCATCCGAATAAGCAAGCCCCAAACGCTCCTCATAAACCCGATCATTCAACAACATCAACACCTACGCTATGTCTTCAGACAAATGCCCCCCCTCCCTTGCCGCGACCGAGGAGGATATCCAGCTCCTTCTCGCGGCACAATGCCATCTCGGTACCAAGAACTGCGATAAGACGATGGAGCCTTACGTCTGGAAGAGGAGAGCGGATGGTGAGTCGGCGAACGTTCTCCCATCCTGGATGCTACGGTGCAGCCTGCAGGTCCAGGCCAGCTTATTGATGATCGTCACAGGTATCCACGTCATCAATATCGGCAAGACCTGGGAGAAACTCGTCCTAGCCGCTCGAATCCTCGCAACAATCGACAACCCAAACGACGTTTGTGTCATCTCCGCTCGTCCTTATGGTCATCGTGCCGTCCTCAAATACGCCGGTTTGACAGGTGCTCAACCTATCGCTGGGCGGTTCACGCCTGGTAATTTTACGAACTACATTACGAGGAGTTTCAAGGAACCGAGGGTGATTGTTATCACTGATCCTAGGGTGGATCATCAGGCTATCAGGGAGGCTGCCTACGTTAACATCCCGTAAGTTACTCCTGTAGAACCAGCAGAACCTCGCTGATAATCAATGCAGAGTGATCGCCTTTTGCGACACTGACGCTTCCCTCAAGTTCGTCGACATCGCTATCCCCTCAAACAACAAGTCCCGACACTCCATCGGTCTCATGTGGTACCTGCTCTGTCGAGAAGTTCTCCGTCTCCGCGGTACCATTCACCGAGGACCGACCGGGCCATCCGGCTGGGATGTCCTCCCCGATTTGTTCTTCTACCGCGACCCGGAGGAGATTGAGAAGGAAGCAGCGGAGAAGGCGGCGGAAGCTGCTGCTTTGAATGGAAGCGATCCGAATGCGGCGGCGACGGATGCGGCGGCTGGTGTGGCGGTGGAATGGGATGCTGGAAATGCGGCGGATGCTGTTCTGGCGGCTCAGCCTACGGATCAGAGTGAGTGTAGTCTTCCGGATCTCATCTGCCTTGACAGATGTGAACCCGGAACCTGCCGCTGACGTGAGTCGCAGCCCTTGACTGGTCTGCCGAACCCGCTGCCGGAGATTGGAATGCAGAGCCGTCTGCTCAGCAAACGGCGTACCCATCTGGAGGGTGGTGAGGGGATGAAGGTGTGAAATGGAACAGCGAGGGTCTGTTAGATTGGTGGCGGAAGGAGAACGGTGTGCGTCGAGGGCCTAAGCGGGGTCTTGTGAAATGCATCTGATACCCGCAAGTAATCACTCTGTACTGAATAGATGGGCAATTCCGCTGATTGTCTCGATATTGACTAACCGTCGCCGCGAAGTTCAAGCAAGTCAGGGAGGTGGCGTCAAGGAGGTTCATGAGGTAAATTGGTAAATAGAACTTAGAACGTCAAATGACGTGCCCTTCTCTTCTTCAAAGAGACGACTTGGTTGGCACATTCCTGCTGATGCATCGTCATTCTCTTCCTCCAGCTTCTTCATCACGCGCCTACTTCTTCTCCGGTATATTCAAACCCCTCTTTGCCCCTTCTCTAGCTTCAATCCTCTCAATCCAAGCATTTAATTTCGGATAAGGTGTCATATCCTCAATCCCAGAACCATCATGTACCCTAACCCAACCGATCGCTATATCAATCAAAGCACATCAGCCTCAATCCCAAAACCTTCGCTCTCATCATACATGGGCAGATTGGGGTCTGGAAGCTATCGAGGTAAAGTGTGAAAAGGGGGGGACTGGGGACTCACCGCTCATATCTACAATACTGTATTTATCACCGACCAACCATTCACCTTTACCCATGTCCACCCCATCTTCGAGGACGGAGTAGAGTCTTTTCGTCTCTTCGGTGTATCGGTCGATGGCGTATGGGTTCTTCTCTGGAGCTTTTTTACGGAAATGATTGGCTTGGCCTTGCATCGGGCCGATACCTAGTGCTGTATCAGCATAGGTCATGCTCGGGAGGATCCCTGCATCGAAGCAAGAAGCGAAGAGTGAGGTAATAAGTAGTGAGTTTTGGTCCCAGCATGGATTTGGCCAAGGTGAGATGAAGAAGGAGCAAGAAGGAGCAAGCAGATAAGATCGCCTAAAAGGTCGGTAGGAAGATCCAAGCGAGAGATACGGCAAATGATGGCAAGAAGAGAGGACAAGGTGGAGAAGACGAATGCGAAAAGATAGCAGACAACTCATGGAGAAGATGGTTTGGTTTTGGGGATAAACCGACGACGACTCACCGCCATGAATGAAGAACAACCAGCTAAAACCTTTACTCCTTTCAATCGAATCCTCAAACCAAAACCTCCCTTCCTCATCGTAATTCTCAACCAACCAAAGCATACAGCTAACGCTCTCAAATACTTTATGTCCGACGTCCCCGCCGACTCGTACGTTATCATCGACTAAAGCAGGGATCCGTCCATTGGGATTGATCTTTAAGAAATCAGGTAACTTCGGTTCGAGCTTATCGATCGAGAGCGAAGTATAATCGTATGAGAGTTTTGTCGAGGCTAGGGAAGGGTAAGCTAGGAGTAGTTCTTCGAGCAGGATAGAGACTTTGTAGCCGTTTGGAGTGCCGGCTGTGTAGAGGTGGATCTTAGGGGTTGGGTTTGGGGAGAGGGATCGGATTGAAGGTGGAAGTTTGGGAGGTGGGAGGGATTGAGATCGGGACGAGGATGAGGACATCGTAAAAGGGGTGATACTGATTTTCCGGGCGCTGGGAATCGAGGGGCTAAGGTAGTCTAGAAGGTTTGTTGTACGATGGATGGGGTATAGAGGGTTGACGGTACGACGGGTGAGTTGTGAGATGGGTGTGACCAATCGAGACAAGTGCATTTAAGACGAGATATCCAGCTTACCCACTCCCTTCGACCGCTTACATATTCATGTCTCGTGCCGCAGTGACGTGCTCAGCTCATAGTAAATCTTGGTCATGCCATCGTATACCCCGCAAAGTCAACCCCTTATTCTTCCCCCGAAATAACCGGGAAAAGGCGGAAACTGATCGTGCCTGGCGACGAGTAGATATGCAACGTGTGAGGTCGGAGCATGTTCTTGCCGATCCAAACAGTGAACATTGGTACACATTGAATGAAAGGATTGGTCCGCCATGCAGCCCAGATGCGAGGATATACATGCGTTACCCTCTGCCGTGCAACGCTCAAGCAGGCTTTATGATTCTCCCGCCGTCCAGAGCTGTATCCGTCCGCTTGTATTCCCTCCAACCACATGGTCCACTTTACTCGGATGACTCGCTGTTACAGCGGGGACTGCGGTAACCCTGCCTCACCTTTATCAGCTCGGTCCAGACTCGACCTTGGTCCACTTACGCGTCGGTCCATAAGGAGACAATCTTATCCCCTGTTGCGGTGATCACGTCGAGACTTCGTTTCATATTCCCGACCTGAACGATCTCATCAGCTACCCTTTCTACGAGAACCGGGGAGGGGAAATACCGTGAAGTGTGGTATGTAATCCATATTCAGACTCCACTGCGCTCGAAGGATAGTCAACCACCGTCCAGTCTGGCAATTGTGCGGATAAGTCCTGGATGGCTGGAAGTGAGATGGAGCGAGCGGTGCGTCAAGAAGCATCGATTGTGGATTCAAGGTCCACACTGCAATGCTCATCGTCAGTGAGGGATCTATCTGATCAGGACGAAGAGGTAACTCACCCCTCAACCTATCGTCGTAACTCGTCGAAAGTACCCTCCGTCCCCAAGGATCCCAATAAGCAGCACTACAGCTCTTCCCATGCTGGAAACTCGCTCGGAGTAGGCCTTTCCCCTTTGCGCTATTTAGGTGTTGTCCGACTTTCTCATACCCCACGCTCGACGTCGGGTGGGTCTCGAAATGTGCTGCGGTGTCGGAATGGTCGGTGGCGGAGTCTGGTGGAGTTAGGAGTTCGACTGATTTCGGGGATATGGAGAGGAGGTGTCGGGTGTCCCATATTCGTAGGTGCTGGTCGTTTCCCGCGGTCACGAGCAGGTGAGGCATAAGAGCTATAGAATCGGATCAACTTATCAACCCGTAATGCAATTCCGGAAAAGAGCGATGGGAAAGGAACTCACGGTTCACACTTAGTCCGCCAAGCTTCGCCGCCCTCCCCTCCTCTTGGACTACCCACCTTCTTCTCGATACCTTCCCTTTCCTTTCCCTGAAATCACAATGATTGATCCCACCATCCTTATCCGCGATCCAAGCTTCCTGACCAGAAGGGACCAGATCGAAATGAGTGACCAGCATGTTCTCATCGGGTAAAGAATACAGTTCGGTCGATAGAAGGGTGGAGAAGTCGAGATGTCGAAGGGAACAGTCATAGGATGATGAGAAGAGCTGAGACCCAATCAAGTCAGCAATAACAAAGTATCCGTCGTCGAGAGGAAAACCCACGCCTGACCCATTGACCGGATCAACCTTCATACAGGTGATACTACTCCTCGCGTGCGCCTGAACCCTCCAAACCCGTCCTCTCACATCCTCCTCCTCATCGGCTAAACCATTCGTATCATCCTCACTCTTCACCTTCTCCTCCGGCATACCCAACGCATCCCATCTAGTCATTCAACTCAAGTCAGCTGAACTACACACTCAGCCAGACCGAGGCATCTCACATCCCGAGCAAACCCTGCTTATCTCCAGCGAAGATGAGAGTTTTACTCCGTTCAGGATGAACGATCATCGAGAATACCCTATCTGACGTGACTTTGGCATTCGCTCGAAGGGTCATCCCTTTGAACTGGGCTTTCAACCGTTCAACCTCAGCTGGAACACCCTCGTTCTCGGCGTATGCTTCTGAAATGGACGTCGAAGCTTCGGGAAAACGCCGGGGATTAGACATGGTTGACACATTCTTCAAATATGTCTCCTTTAGAAAGCGACCATCAGCGGAACTCAAGCAGGAACAAATGGCTTTAGGTTGGGACATACCAATCCATCCTTGGAACTAGGCGAACCATCTTCAACCATCCCCCCAACCTGCATAACCTTCTCCCTAGTCCTCCTAGAAACGACTCTCAATGCCTCCCTCTCTTTCTCCTCCTCCTCGAGACGGACTTTCAACTCCTCACCCTCAGCTTCCAAACCCGCCAATCGTCCACTTCGTCTTCTCGGACCATCGGAGTCGATTTTCACTGTAGGGGCTTTACGTTTCTTGGATTTTGAAGAGGTGGCTGGTGATGGTTTGAATGGTTTTGAGGATGGGATTTTGGAAGCTCCTGTTGGGTCGAGTCCTAGGGAATCGAGGAGGACTCGGTTCTCGGCTATAGTCTTTTGGCGCTCGACCTCGCTGCGACGGGGTCAGGTCTCGTGTGTTTAGGCAGCCGATTTGACTTACTACTCATTATCCTCATCGTCCATGTCGGCAATCCTTTCCCCTTGGAGATTGGTCAGGAATCGAGTAAGGAGTAGACATGGAGAGGTGAGAATTGATGATTTCGACCGGGTTCATGTGTGCCTGAAGTCGACCTCCACAATCGCGTCGCGATGGGAGGACCTTTCATCAATGCTGAGGGTTTAAGCTTCGTGAGTCGCAGCGTAAACTAAGAGAGTACGTCCTGGATGAAGGGTCTCGCCAGATGCATGGAATCATTCCTCACTGCCGTGTATCTTCTCAAATGCAGGGAATACGACGCCCTCCCTCCAAAATATCAGCTAGTGCTAGATCTTCTGACTTCTCTTCTGCGCCGAGATCTCCAAACCCAGATACGTCTTCACCCCCTCGACTTCAACTCGCTCCGACTTTGACGACTCCCGCTCTTCCTTCGGGATTCCCGTCTTATCCTCGCCTTCGTTCTCTTTGCACAGATCCGCTTCACTCGTCCCCTCAACCTGCCCCTTCCTCTTCCGAATCATCCCGATCATCCCTCTCAACTCACTCACCACCTCATTCCCATTCATCCTCACTGCCTTCTCAACTTGACTCGGGCCCTTATCATCCTTCCCTCCTTCCAGTAGATCACCGAGGCTGATCCCCTTCGTACGAGCTTCCTTGGTCAAACGGATCCGCTCATCTCGGCTCAAGCCGGATAACGCAGATTTATCGGATCGTAGCGGAACAGAGATCGCTTCGAAAACTTCGTCTATTCCCGGCGGAGGGAGTTCTTCGCTGTACGCTTCGACGACTTCGGAACTGCTCATCGGAATTGCGGGTTCGAGCATTGGCGGATCGAGACGAGGCTGGATCTCCCCGGGAATCCCGTTGAGTGCAGAAGGCGCGACACCATCCTCGTCATCCCAAGCTTTGAGAAACTCAGGTACGGTCCCATTGTCAACTCCACCGTTCATCACGGGTACATCGTGATTGATGTCGTCATCCGGTGTCAGACGGGCAACAACATCCTTCCCTCGTTCCCACTCGCGAATCATCACTCCAAGGTCTTCGCGCAGTACTTTCCATTGAATAGCAAGACCATCAGGACCGTCAAGAAGCGAAGCTTGAACGGTGGACAGATCCGCCCAAGCTTTGGTGAGAGCCGATCGGAGTTTCTCAATATGTCCGAGCATGATCGCTTGTTCGCTTGTTCTCGGGGCGAAGTCGACTGGTCTGCCGAAAGTTATCGGCCAAGGCGGGATTAACCCAGAGCTTGTGAGGCCATCCAGCGTCATCGCCGAAGACGATTCCCGCTCTGCTTCCTTCCTTGCTGCTTCCAGAGTATCTCGCTGAACGACCATGGCCTCCTTAAGCTCGTTCAGAGCTGCCTTGACTTCCTGCCAGTAATCGGATGATACTCCTGCTTGAAATCGCAGAGCAAGCAAGCAGCAGGCCATACGACGACGCTTCAGATGAACACCAAGACAGGCCGCCTTCAGTCCTAGCACACTAAGCGGATTGACCGAAGGGACGCGAGACAGTCGGGCAGGAGGAGTTGGCGAGAGCGCCTGTTGAGGACTATTGACACTTGACCGACGTGAACCGGTGGCAGATCGGGAGCGTAAGGCTTGCAGATCCGAGAAAGGTAACGACTGAGTTCGAGACAGGCCAGCTCCGAGATCAATGCTTCTCGGAAGACGTGGAGGTGTGATCGGATCCTCCTCCGAAGAGCGATAATACGGCATATTTTGCAGGCTTCGTCGCTTCGGGTTGTCCGAGTTCGAGGAGGAACGCGCCAAACTGGAAAAGGAGGAAGGAAGGAAGCTGTTATCGAGATCGGTGGTGGCGGTGCTCGATTCCCACAGAGCCGGATGCCGGTCAAGCATCATAGGGAGCCGCCTGGAGAGAGGGGATGTGCGAGCCGGTATGTATGTCATGGGCGGGCGAAGGGAAGGCGATACCCGGACCTGCTTTGTGACTCCCGCATCGCTGCTGATGTTGGATACATCCGATGAGGAGATATCTCCTTCACCCTCTTCTGCCGCCTCAGTGATACGTCGCTCGTTAGGCGGTCGTCTTGTGCCTTGCGACCGAGCTTTCGTCCATACTTCGCTATCCCAGCTGGATCGCTTTGACGACCTAGGCGGTCCAGGAGGGATCACGGTGAAGCGATCTTCGATCGAGGTCATCGGTTGCCGAGGTGTAGGCAATGTATTGGTAATAAGGGACAATTGGTGGCTGCGGTGAGGCGGTCGAATGTCGCCTGGAAGAGATTGCGAAGACGACATAGGTATTGATGCAGCGATGTGGTTTGATTCTGCTCGACCAGCAGATGTTGACGATGACGATCGATGCTCGAGAAGAGGTCGAGCGGGTCTCCTTGGACTCAGTATCTTCGCCGAAACATCGAGCCCCTCGTCGTCACTGTCAGCCCCCCTATGTCTCCGGGACAGCCCGGGTACCGGAATATCGTACATTTCACCCAGCACCACTAGCTCATCGCCATCGACCAGTTCGAGCAATCGCGAAGTCGCCGAGGCCAGGTGATCGGTGATATCACCTGTAATGCGGTGTAGAGCTAACCGGAGACTTTGATGCGAAGTGAGTGAAGAGTCGGGCGGAAAATGCGATAGCGAGGTATCGATGGCTCTGTCGAGACGCCGGGAGTCGGCAAGTAGCGACGTGAGGGAATGCAACGCGGCAGAATCTGGGCCTTCTTCAGGTGATGCAACGGAGGACGATAGGTATTTGCTTGAGGAGAGGTCGGAGGTCTGAGATCAGGATGAGCTTGTGAACCGTCATAAGATGAAATACTCACGGGACATGTGAACCTGAGATACATGCCAGACATCACCGCTACTAGGCCCGCCAGTATAGCGATGTCGATCAGAAGGGCTTTCAGTCCCAGTATAACCACCAAAGCGATTGCCAGAACAATTCCAGCGAGCGCGATATCCCATCTCTCTCTCGCATAACGTAACCATCTCGTTCCGCGCGTCCACCTGGTCGAGCTAACATTCTCTAGCCTGTCCCGTCCAGGAGGTAGATCAAAGGGTACTTCTTGGTCAATGCCTCCGGGAGTATCCGGCGAACTCGGGTTTCCACTCAAGCCTGATACCCATTCCTTCTCCAACAGCCCGCTCGAGCATACAAGGTACTTGAACCGCTCAGCGAACGCCTCATCCGCTTCGAACTCGGCATTGATCGGAAAAGCGCTAGGCGGAGTTGAGTTGCTGGGCCCTGGAATGGAGGGGATGACACCGGTCCATCCCTCTTTTGGAGGTGAGGTGGAGGAGTCGCGTGAGGTATCCGAGCTTTCGACAAATGTCTACGAGGTCACGAGGTCAGTCTTGCGGACTGGTGTTTGAATGAAGCCTACCATATCACCGGACTCATCAGTGTCATCCTGACCATCGATCGGATTGTCCACTCGAGTGTTTGGATGATCATCGAGAGATTCGCCTTGTTCTGCAAAAACTGTCAGCATCACCCAGTAAGGCCGGCGCCTCGAAGTGTCGAACATCATCGTCCCACTGATCGAAGCCAGCATTTCTCCTTTGTCAGAAGGTGACTCACCTCGGAGATACTCGTCCAGCGGCGAACCGACAACCATCACACCGCTCGACATCGTCTATTCCAAATACCGCTAATCAAAGCAAGCACTCCTTCCACTGGCTCAGAATCGAGAGGTCCACCGCGTGAGAAGAAGAACACCTAATACCTCATGAAGCCGGAAAGGAGCGAGGGCAACACATCAAAACCCCACACGTCACAGGACAAGCCCCACCTATACCCTTGGTGATCGCTGACGTAACATGCCTCGGTTCCTGAAGGTGTTTTACATCGATGTCGCGTCGGCTTTGCTTCTACCCCTCGAGTATTGACAGTGGAGGTATGGTAGATCAGCCCTCTCAAGCTGTTGCTCTAGATCCTCCGGCTCCACCATCCGACCTCATCCAGTCTGCCCTATTTCTTCCACTGGCTACGATTACGAAGGATCATTATGGGAGGAAGGTCCGGACTATTGGGCAGTATGTCTGAACTCCTATAATATCATTCCCATCCGAGCCGGACCCAGATGATCACCATCGCACTGTGGATCTCCCACCTCAAATAGTGATACAATGCTCCAACAAGCTGATTGCCTTAGGATCCTAGCATTTAACCCCAAACCATCCCTCCTTCTCCTCTCAGGCCCCACAACCACCTCCACCCCTACCCCGATCTCAACAATCCTCGTGAACATAACCACTCCTCTCCTTGGTCAATCTCCAGCTTCGACCGATCTATCGACCATCTCCGAGGGCACATACTCCCGCACGCCGCTTTCCCATAAGTTGTATCCAGCTAGAGATGGTGCAGAGATCGGGAATCGACCGGCCAATAGGGAGAGATTAAGGTTAGAACGAGGGGAATGGGTTGTCGTCGTCGGTTGGCTTGAAAAGGAAGGGAGGAGACTGGTACGGAAGGTGAGTAGCTGAAGCTTGAATGAGTCGAGTAAATTGGAGCTGATGTGAGCAGGTGGAAACTGGCTCGAGTTATGCTCCTCCCCTTGGGATCGTGTTAGAGGCAATATACATCGCTCCGACTCGGCCCCCTCCGGATGGAGCGATCTACCGAGGAGAACTCGAGAGTCTGAAAGCGATGCGAGCCGCGGCACGAAGTCCGAATCTTTCGACACTTGGTAGAGGGGATGCGGCAAGTCAAGCGGCAGAAGGGGACGAAGAGACGCCTAAACCGAAAAGACGGCGGCCTCAAGGCTGAACCTTCTGCAACCTGGCTACCCGATCTCACGGGGACTGAACTCCTTCTGTCGGTCGTGGCAAAGTCGAGCAACCTCGATACGTAGTGTCCGTGCATGAAATCAATTCTCCAGCTGACTCCCCTTCCTCCTCAGTCCTGCCCGACTCGCTTCACCTCCACACCATTGCCTGTCGAGCCGATCTTCGGAGGCAGGACGAGGATCTTTGTGTTTCGCCGCCAGAAAGCGACGAGCGTCTTCGCCAAGCCGTCTGGATCGTCCTGGCGATACATCAGTCCGAGTATCCTGCTAGAATCCGCAGAGGAAGCTCTACCTCATGCAGATAGTGTCCGACATCCTGCATGACCTCCAGCTGGAACTTGCCTTGCCTTGTGTTGCCCAGGATCAGCTTGGGTACCCCCATGCAGAATGTAAGCTCACATCTGCCCGACCATGAGCTCTTTGTCTAACCGTTCTTGACCAGCAAGAACGAGTAATCTCGCACATCGAGCCGCCAGAAACCGTTTACTCAAGCCCTCGTACCACTCTACAAGCCCACTCTGATCAGTCTTTGCTTAGATCGTGTCCGAAAGGGCAGGACCTACCTGTCCAGTAAGGTTCCATAGCGAGCAAATCAGTCCTCCAGACTTGCTTCGTATGTGGACCGAGATCCCGTTCATCCGGAGCGGGACTGAGAAAGGAAGGGACTGATATTCTTGCTGACGTTGGATTCCGTATCGAATTGGAGTTGAGGCTGGAGCACAGCCGTTATCGCTATACAATAGGGTATATCCTGGAGGGTAGAAAGGAACATACTGCCAATGTATGGCGTCAGGGATGGAGCGGAAGGAAGAAGGTCTTTGTGCGAGAATGGATTTCATGATTGGAAGAGCTTCAATCGCCGTTCCTGTCTCTCCTTCAGCTGAATGCCTCTCTGTGCCGAACGAGAGGGAGAGAGGCAAACCTTCCACGACGTCGAGGATTATTACGCCTGGTATGGTATAGCCTTTGGATTGGAGTATCGGGGCTGCGGAGAGGGTGGGTGCTGCTCCCATCGAGTGGCCAAGGAGCTATACTCACTGTTCAGCAACCGTCATGATGGAGAGGAAGACGAGCCTACCAGAAGGGAAGGAGCCTCTTGCGGATTCGGGAAGACATGTTCCACGACGCCTAGGAAATCGGATAATAACGTCCCAAGCGAGAGATCCGTATCCTCATATTTCCCACCAATCGTCTTCGTCTTCCCTGTCCATCGCTTCCATCAAATCAAGATCGAGCGCTTGACAGATAGGCCCACCATGTCCACGACAATCGAAGCTCAATACCCCGAGTTCTCCCTCACTCCTCTCCCCAACCGCTTGAGCCAACGTAGCAAAGCTTAGACCACTAGCTCCTCCTCCATGATGACATACGAGATACGTTCCTTTCCCTTTGTCAGTAGGTTGAGGAGGTGTGAGGTAGACTCGGAAGGTTGTCGGGTTTGAAGGGGGTTGAACTTGTAATGCTTGGGCGAAGAAGGTTGACGCTGATAGCGGAGTAAGATCGGGTGCTGCTTGTCTCCAAGATGAAGATGTTGAAGAGGGTAGCCTGATCCGTCAGCTAAACATGTGCTACTCAGGCGAGAAGGTGGGGTGTCAACTGACGCAGCTCCCAGCTCGCCCATAGAATCTCCCTCTTCTAGCTCTTCCATCTCCTCATCCCCGGTGTCGGAAACTTGATCTTCCGCCCACGGAGCTCGAGTCGGTGGGAGAGGAGGTAAGCGGGAAGTGACTGCTTTCCGGAAGGCGTCAGACATTTTCGGCGCTACTCCATGCTAAGCGTAGCAGAAGGGCCTTGCAAGGCATGGAGATCTACGGTAAGATGTGAGGAACCCCGCCTCTAAGGCATATTTGGTTCCGAGGAGCCCGGTCTATAGTTTCATAATGCTTTAACGAGACGTCGAAACCCTTTACATGCTCCCCCTTTCTGCGTTGCGAGGAACTTGGGCGTCATGCATTTGCTTTCCCGCCGAAAGGCAACGATCGCAGATTTTTCATACTCGTCTTATAAGTCCTCGGGCTACCGGGCAGGTAGCTGATGGTACGAGTATCGACCCGAATCATGCCGAACAGCCCACACGAATTTCCTCATACCAAACCTTTCACAAGACCCCATTCAGTGGTGTCTGAAACGCAAGATCTTAGTCTGACCAGCCGACATCCTGGATTTCACTCGGGATGAGTAAAGCTTCGTCCTCGCTGTCATCGGAGACATGTGATTTCATCGAGAACATTCGAGTGAAATATGGGATCCAAGGAACCGCCATTGGCCTCGTCACTGGTCCTGAGGCTTCGACCATCGAGACCAAAACATTTGGAGTAGCCGACGTAAAGGGGAACAAAGTCACGGATGAGGTGGAGCGAGTCTCCTACCGCTTCAAACCTATAGCTGAGAGAATATCAATAGTCCATCTTCGCAATCGGATCAAACTCGAAACTCTTCGCTGCAGTATCGGTCGGGATACTCATCGAACAAGGTACTCCTCTGACTAATGGTGAGAAACTCGATTGGTCTACGAAGATCAAGGATTTGATACCTGAGTGGAAGTTGGAAGACGAATACGCGACGGATCATGTGGATATCATGGATTTGATGACGCATCGGACTGGATTACCCTTACACCTCTATGGGAGATCGTGAGCGACTCAAGGTACTGGCATGGCGCTTTTCTGAATACTTGTTTCAAGGGAGGATGAGCCGGAGGTGGTCATCGCTCGAATAAGGCATATGCGGTGTGCATCGGAACTCCGACAAGAATGGCGATATAACAACGAGCATTATATCGTTCTCGCCCATATCATCCTTACCCTCACTGGAATACCTTACGCCGATTGGGTGCGGAAGCATATCTTTGAACCGATAGGGATGGACAGCGCGACGAACGACTCACATGACGCGGCGCGGACTGGCAGGCGGACAGATGGGTTTGTGAGATCTGGTTTGGATCGAAGGCAAAAAGGATCGATGGGGATTGCACGTGGGATTGGTTGGTGGACCGAATCTGATGGGATGTGGTGTCTCGGTCCTGGAGGGATCGCAATGAGCGCCAAGGATGGTGTGAGTCTCGATTCCTTCTTCCTTGAACGGCGGGGATAAACATGAACAAGGCCAAATGGGTCCAGGAACTGTTATCACCCAAACTACTCCCCCGTTCTCTCGTCGATAAGCTCAACCTCGGTCATGTCATCTTCGATCGACCCGCCTTTCCCGAACTAGGCCCGAGATTATACGGTCTGGCACAATGGCAGACGACCTATCGCGGTGTCGACATCGTCAGTCATGGCGGAAGTATACATGGGCAACTCTCGTTAATCATCCGCATACCTTCTCGGAAGATCGGGTTTTGGCTCGCGACTAACGATCAGGATTTTGGGATTGCCTTCAATACGGTCGTTGGGAATCGGGTATTGGATAATCTGCTCGGACTTGAGCCTATCGATTGGGAGTCTCGGATGTTTGAACCGATGCTTGAGCCGAAGATCCAGCCTGAGATACCGCCAGCTCGTCGACCGCCACCATCGAACATGATCCACGGGACGTACTTCAACCTCGGTTACGGCTCGCTCAACCTTCGACGATTCGGAACCTCACCTCTCGCCGCTGCTCTCGCCGACGTCCTAGCGAAAGGCGGACGATCCCTTGATTACAGCAATGACGAGCCGATGTACCTCGCCGTAGTGAAGAAGTCCTTCCTCACCCACCTAGTCTTTCAACACAAGGACGGACCGATATTCGACTGGATAGCGACGGTCATGTTCGACGCTATCGACCAGCAGGCTGGACTGGTCGGGATCATGTATGGTACTGGACAGGCTGTGATCATCTCAACGGGGATAGGGATGTTTGGTGGTTGGTGGGGTCATCCGGGGAGTAAGGGGGTGACGGTGACCGAGGAGAGGGTGGCGGAGAAGGCGGAGACTTGGTTCTCGAGAGTCGAGGTGCACTAGAGTGTCTCGGTAACCGCGCGGAGACCTTGGATCGTCGAGCGGGATCGGATATTCGCGTGGTGTCCGAGTGTACGCGATAGTGCGTCGGGGTGTTTAGGGTGCTATTCGGCGATCGAGGCTCAGAAGAGATCCGCTTGTCACGGCATAGAGCGAGGCGGTCGTCTGTCCTGAACGAGAAAGTAAGCCCATGAGGTATTATTCGTCACGAATACCTTTATTTTCGCCTCTTGACAATGCCCACTTTGAGGGAGCCCCGCTGAATACATCTGCAAGATTTTGCTTCCGCCGGATTGTTTCGTTTGCATCATCCCGAGGACTTACTCGTTTCCCGTGCTTAAGTCCAGATGTAATTCACCTCAATAAGCATCTCGAGTACATTCCAACATCGAACGGACCGTTGACAATCAGGGACCTGGCTGAGAGATTTGGCCCAAGAAGACTGCCGGGACCGATCTTATCCCTACTTCCTTCCTGAAGCCGCTATGTCGAAAGTCGCTGCTACAGTACCGCAATTGGTGGTGAGTACAGCATATGGAGCGCAATTGAAGCCTAAGTTATGATTATGAAGGTGACCAAGATGTGCATAGAAAGTTATCGTCCCTGCTGGCAAAGCGACACCTTCCCCACCCGTCGGTCCGGCATTAGGTGCTCGAGGAGTCAAAGCCATAGATTTCTGCAAAGAATTGTTCGTCCTCCCTCTACCTCATCCACATCTCACCAACCTACCCCTTAACCCTCACTGACGTCTCGTAGTAACGCCCGAACATCACACCTTCAACCCTCTCTCCCAACCCCAACCCTAATAACCATCCTCCCCGACCGAACATTCACATTCAACTTCCGTTCCCCTCCAACAGCCTACCTCCTCAAGAAAGCAGCCGGGGTCGAGAAAGGAACCGGAGCACCTGTCTCCCAGCCGACGAAAGGGAGCGTGACGTTGAAACATGTTTATGAGATTGCGAGGATAAAATGTGGGGATGAGGGTTTGGCTGCGGTTGGTGAGGAAGGGGTCGCGAGGCAGATCTTGGGGACGGCGAAGAGCTTGGGGATTGAGGTTGTGCCATGAATCAGTGGGGCTGGTTGCTTTGAGTTTTCATGACGGATAATCAAGCTCAAGCGTCAGAGTGGTCTTTACCAAAATATCGCAAGAACGACCTCTTTTCGCCCGTTCATCAGGAGGGTCTCATCCACATGTCTGACTTCCGCTGCTCACCTTGGAACGATTGTCCAGGTTTTGGTCAGCTAAGCGATGGCCCGAAATCGATGAGATCCAATCCTGTTAATAGGAACTTGTCGGCATTTACATCTCGGCATGCATCGTCCACTTGAAGACGTTCTCGAGAAGGTGTAACGTACACCAAATAACTCAAGCCCCATATTCACAATCCAACTGGTCCTCGTCTCTCTTTCGCCTCCGATCTCCCTGAATTCCCCTTGCCCCTGTTTTCGGCGGCCAGGCCACCGGCCCCGACACAGCACGAGCGGTGTGAGGAGATTTGGAAGGAGCAGTCGACAACAACCTTTGCCAATCTGTCAGACGTCGAGAAGAAGCTTGTCGTCGAGAACTCGACTCCATTGGGACGCAGATGGTTATCAACCATCCCATACTACCAACCCCTGCGTCTCAGCGACTTCGAGATCTCGACCGGTATCCATTACCGCCTTCTCTCGCCGTCCCCTGGCACCTCTTGCATCTGGTGCGCTCAGTCCATCCAGCTCGGCCACGACGAGCTCTGTCGACTCCGCCCTCTGCGCACCGTTGCCCGGCACGATTCGATCGCCCGGATCTTCCACTCTGCCCTTCGCATTGTTGACCCCTCCGCTGAGCACGAACCTCACACGTTTGAAGGCCGGCGAAGGAACGACGTTCGGCTTCACGCGTCCCTCGGGCTCGGCGCAGCGATAGATTTTGACATCAAAATTTTACTCGCCGTTCGGATCCAAAACAC
>JAABUH010000234.1_pt1 | contig 84699 bp, 106 predicted proteins | sample 5559121 | NCBI WGS metagenome assembly JAABUH01 (sample SAMN10711871, study PRJNA513364) | rock metagenome | isolation source: Antarctica rocks | place: Antarctica: Victoria Land, Battleship Promontory nord | collected 2015-12-28
GCACGAAGGGAGCAGGGAGAGCACGAAGGGAGCACGAGGGAGCAAGCCTGAATTGGCTGCCTTGTACCCGGCTGTAGCTGCTCGCGTTATTCATATCAACACGAGATATTCTCATGTGCTTCAAGCCTTCAACAGACAAATTTGAAGCGAAGCAGTGCACCGGCCCGTGATAGGAGCAAGCTCTGGTTTGGTAGAGGCGCCTAAAAAGGGCGTGTGATGTTACATACAGCAAGATCATGTGGTCTCGGGATATGCTGCTCTGTCGTCATAGTTCCGGCCAGACCAACCTTTGCCGTCTCAAGTAGTACATGTCTGTATGGAAGTTGTAGAAGGAGGTCCGAGACCGAAGAAGATTTCAAGTGTAAGATGCTGTTGTGTCCGTCAGCATAGACTCTGAGGGCTTGATGTCAAAATGCGATTTAGGTCAACGTGACGATGATCATGCTCTGAGTGCCCAATCGAATAAACGTTCTGAAAGTATTGCTTTTACACATACGCTGCATGACTCAATGATTTGAACGATGAGTAGGTAGCGAATGATGCAGTAGATATGTGAGCTGTTTTCTATCTTCAACTAAAATTAGACAGCCGTATCTCAAGATGTTTCTATGAAAGATGTAGGCTGTAGCTAGAGCCTAGGTTTAGACTAGATATAGACAAGGTCTGCCTTCAAACGACTCACTGTTGACAATATATTAATTAATGAACAAATGTGATGATGCATCATGATCTCAATGTGACTGTAGAGCATTAGAAAGAAAGAGAATGATTTGTTACTTGTATCATTGAGAATACACACATAGAATCTCATGCGACAACATGATGATAAACACAGTTAGTAAATACTGTTACATAAGCAACATTGTGACAGTAGATATCATTAGAATAATAAGAAAGTTAAACAATGATATGACTATTGAGTTACAATATACAGAAAGAATGATCGAAATTTAACTGCAGATATTTTACAGTTTTTTCATCATTTTCTTTTTGATGCAGTTTCGAAATTATCGTAACAATATCGAGTCAACTCTGTAAAGTAAATTTAACTATAATTTTTATTGACTGTATAAGCTATGCTACCGTAATAAAGCTTAACGATTAATTAGCAGTTTTTAGCAACTCAACTATGTTTACATCGTTAACCGGAATCGCTGAACTCCGGCTAGGTATAGATGTCGCGAGTTAGGGCTTCCCTACGCTCCCTTGATGCTCCCTCATGCACCCCCTTAGCATTTCCCTACTGCCTTACCGCTCACTCTCGCTCTTCTTTCCTGCGGAGAATTGATTCTATGCTGGTATCTCGTCTCGCGAAGCTCGCGGGCTCGATCTAAAGCCGTGCATAACGCTGGAACGTTTTTTTGAAATGTGAAAAGAACTGGTTCGAGGCTGAGAGTGCAACTGTGAACGGGTAATAAGGTGCAACAGTACCAGGAAGAGTCTTACCCCATTAAAGTCCTTTTTTTGTACTACCTATTATGACGGGTAGCAGTATTTATTGAGGAAATAAAATCTCAAGCACTTCTTTTGCTCCTGAGAAAGATGTGACCGTTCCTGTCGATGACATCGACCAGATCTCCTTCTTCATCGTTCTCGCCGCCCTCCTCTCCCTCAACATCCGAATCTTCGCCAAATTTCCAGGATCCTTGGAGATACCGCGTATATCCGCATATGTTCGAATTGTTGAGCTTTACAGGGGTGGTATGAGGGGAAGATTGTATGGCGTCAAGAAGGATGCGATCGATGTGCCGTAAAATTATTTGTCGATCGAACAGCCATTGGAAAATGCGGGAGATGAGAAGCCTCTTGTTATTGTTAAGACAGGCAAACGTATAATTTGTGCCATCTGACAGCATGCCGAATACTGTTTTGTTTGTCCGATCTTGTCTTGCATCTTGTATGGCGGCCATATATACTAACATCTGAGGCATTCCGACCGACGCGTTTCCCGCTGGCTTTGCCTCCACGATGATGAGCAAGGGCCCGGTGTTTCTCTTGTCTGTCCCATAACCTAGAGCCCAGTCTGCACGTCCCTTCAGAAGTATAGGCTTGCCGCGCTCATCGACATATTTCACAGACACTGGTACTTCTGCGGAGAGGAGTAGTCGGCAGGATACATCCATGTCTTCGAGCCGATTCAGGCGATCAACGAGGACGAGATCCAGAATGGTCCGCGTTATTGCTTCATCAGTGCGCGAGCAGACGTATTGATTTGTTTTGAGGTCCTCGATTACGGCAGCTACCATGCGTTATTATGGTCTCAAGTGTCCTTTGGGATTTACTCGTACATACCATAATGTGGGTTCATCTCTGGTGCTTCCTGCTCGTTCTCCTTGAGCTCGAGGACAAAGTCCATTGAGTTAGGCTTATAATCGACACCAAGAATGGTAGCGGCCTCTGTAGTCCCCCTCAGATCTGTCGCAGTGCGGGTCTGTGCAGAACGTCAGTAATTACCTCACCCAGCGCTGAAGCTAAGTGCTCACTGCAATTGGTCTTCTGTGAGGAGGCACTACTTCTCCACAGGCAGCTAAAATACTCTCGAGGAGCGGCGATAAGCTTTCCAGGCCGAGAGGTAATGTAGATCGAGCTTCTTGTAATGCGGCAAGCTGAGCTTCCGTAATGGAAGCGAGCGGTGTACCGATATATTCGACTCCATCGTCGGTAATGCGTCGTTTGCTCATATTCGGGGGGTTCTTGTGAGACGGCGTGACGAATAATGGAGAGGTCAGATGCAAAAGTGGGTCTGGCACAAAAAGTATCTAGCTTAGTAATGGAGCCGCTAGAAGGATCCACCCCTCATCCAGCCAGCCCTATCAGGCTGGGCATTGCCCGTAACCCCGTAAAAGTAGGTTGGTAATACGCTAAGAGAATCAAATCGATGATAGCCTCTGTTCGATCACGTATTCTTATCGTTTTCGATACCCAACGTGCGCTCTTTTGAATTCCTTCTGCTACAACGAGGGGAGCAAAGAATCAACGGGCAGGCATCTAGTGAGGGGCTGAGGACTGACTTAAGGCAGCAGGAGGCTCACTTAGACAGTGTTGACGATTGTTATTTTGAGACTAGTAGCGCCGCATTAAGTTAGCGAGATCGCGCTGGCAGGTCCGCACCTTCGGCTCCCTTCAGCCTCCACACCCCCGCCTCCAATCAAAGTTGACAAGCACCAATCTCACTCTCACTTCTCAACATGCGCACAACAAAGCCGAAGAAGGCTGTCCCAATTGAGTGGCTCGAACAGCATATTCTACCTCAGCTCGATGACACTCTCAGGCAGGATCTTGAGGCTCTGCTCGATGAATTGAAGCAGCTGCCGACTTCTGTGAGCTATGATGGCTTTTGACTATTAATTATCATCCGTTGTATCGATGGCTGATATCAATCCCAAGCTTCCGGCCAGCAGTCTTGATCTGAAAGATGTCATTCAGATATTTGACTTGAGATACAACCAGCTCTTTGATGCGTGAGCGCTAGCGGATAATGAACTATGCGAAATATCTGCCCTTCTAGGTATTATATATCCTGGGTTGATCTGATTGATACTAATTTTCTGCAGTCGCTATCAAGAATGAGTATCTGTTTGTCACAGAAGGGTCGTTGGCAAATGAAGCTCTCGCGCGGTCACAGATTCATGACATTCTCATCATCTGTATCGACGAAGAGAAGCGACTTGCTCTTCGGAAGTATAACCAACCTAACGCGACGTCGTCAACGCAATTACTTGCTCGTTCTACAACTCCGTCTTCCGATTCAGCTTCTCTTCTCTTGCGATTCGAAATCAAGCTCAATCGCCTTGTGACTTATCGAAAGGAAAAGCGCGTACTGCAGAGTATTGCAGACTATTCGCTCTGGTATGACAAAGACGAACCTATGGGGACGAATTTGATTCTTATCGAGGCGAAAAGAGAAGGCATGCTCTCTATGGCGAATGGTCAACTAGTAGCATATATGGGCAAGTAATTCATCGTGTTTTCTTCGACTTATATCACTGTATTGTTATTGATTTACGTACAGGTATTGTGCATCGCACAAGAGAGAGTCAAGGCAAGCAGAACAAGCTTGTGTATGGGCTAAGCACAGACGGCAACGAGTTTCAATTTTGGCGTCTGGATAACTCAAGCGAGGTGAGTAATTGAATCAACTTCTTCCTATCGAGTAGTGGTTTGCTAAATCAATTTATCAGCTCACACGTAGCCGCAAGCTAGATTGGAAAGGTGGCGACGGCTCAAGGATTGTCTCATACTTACGCCTTGTCATACGGTCGGCGATTCTTTCCTCGCCATCCACCACCCCCATCAAAGACAAAGAGAGGCGGGACGTGAGCCTAAACACGTTTCGCGACCCCGAGAAAACCCAGAGCTTCGATTACGGTAATAAAAGGTTTAATCTCCCTGAGCTAGGCGATGATGTCGATGATGATGATGACAATATGGACATCGTTGACCTATCATCGTTGAATAGCAGTCTACACAGATAGGGAATCATAGCCGACATACAAGGAGTCAGAACAGGTTCCCTCGATAGCCCCCTCTGCTCCTTTAGTGCTCCCTCTTGCTCCCTCAGTGCTCCCTTGCTGCGCCCCCTGCTCCCTCGATGCTCCCTCTAAAGCGGCCCTGCTCCCGTTCCCGAACCAAAATGGCAATCTTCAATCCTAAGTTCGGGGTGTATATAATATATATATAGACACCAATATCCAAACCCTATACCGCGCCATCTGCTAACCGACGCGCTCCATCTCAGCGACACCAAACCCATCTCTCGACCCGACTTCGCCCTTGGCAAACCTCCGTTCCTGCGTCGTTACAAAGCCCCTTTTCTGGTAGTAGCCCTCGCTTTTCTCTTTCATTGTTGTGAGCATCAGGACGATTTTTCGGTCCTGTCCTTGTCCTCCTTCTTGCTTTTCCCCGGCTGGTGGGGCGGGTGAAGGACAAGGAAAGACGCGGCGTTTGATTTCTTGGACGACGGTATCGATAAGGGTGGTGGCGAGACCACGGTTCCGGTAGGCGAGGTCAACGACCATGATGAGGATTTCCCATTGCGGGACGTTGTTGGGTAAGTGGTTGGAGGTGCTCACCGAGGGGGTGGATCGGGTTTTGCGTTTGAAAAGTCGGTTGGTTTCGCTTCCTACGGCACATTCACCTGCGTCTTCTTTCCAGGGTTTGGCACTCGCTGTCGCGATTGGCCTCTTCTCCGGCTCACCCTTGGTATAAGCATTGGAAGCAAATACAACAATAGTAAATCCGTCCTCTCCCACCTCTTCAACGAGTTGCTGCGGGTTGCCTAGGCGGATGAGATCCCCGGGAAGGTGTTCGACCGAGCCGACAGTGTGGGAGCCGGCGAATGCGGCGTTGATAAGGTGGTATATGGGGTCGAGGTAAGGAGAGGAAAGGAGGCTGGAGGGTGAAAAGAGAGTTGTCGTGAGATCTCCGAGGGAAGAGGAAGGGTGAGTCGAAGGAAAGGGCGATGGCGGGAGATTGGTCACGGTGGGAGTGATGATGCTGGCGTAGGAAGATGGGGCCGCCATAGGGAATAGACAGGAACGCCTTCAGGAAGGGATAGGATGGTTATGTTCCAGTAGATATGCGATCAGTATGAAAAACCTTCATCATGACCAAAAGATCGCCCAGCGACTTTAGGCTCGTGCTGATCGTATGCCGCCAGTCGTTGGTTCCAATTTAGACCGTTGGTAGTCCGGTATCGGCATGAGCTGCCTTTTTCGTCATAACGTCATCGGATATCCCCCAGTGCAGTGTTTCCTAGCGCTTACCACTCCCTCTTCCTGGTGCTTCCATGTTGATATCAAAGCTTCGATAGGACTCTCCCTCCGCCACGTTCCCAAGCTTCAACCCTCCTTTTTTCTTCCTCTTGTCTCCTGTTCCGATCCTGTAATTCTCTTTCCTCCCGTCGATCGCTCCCCTCAGCATTATCAAGAAAAGCGACCGTTTCCCTCCACATCTCCGCCTTCAACCTCCCATAAACCCCGCTCTTTCCCCTTTCCGCCAGTCCCATTTCTCCCACAAAAGCCAGCACCTCGTCCACGCCCCCCAAACCATCCACAATGCCCTCCTTGAGCGCTTCTAACGCGTTGAACCTCTTGGACTCCAAGACCATGGTACGGTAGGTATTAGGGCTGGGGAGCTTGGTTCGGAAGATGGAGGCCATGGGGGGTTTGAGAGGAGCGCCGAAATCGAGCTCGTTGAGGCAGAGGAAGCCGCGGTGGGGGTTCATAATGCGGTAATCGTGCATCATTGCGGTCATGAAGCCGGCGGCGAAGGCGTGGCCATTCATGAGGGCAATGGTGGGCATGGGGTAGCTATTCCACGGCGAGCTTGTCAACACCACAAAGAAAAGTGCGGATGGAAGTCGAGACGTCAATGCAAGGAGAAGAACCTACGTCAACAGCCTCCGCCAAAGCGGGTACAAACTATCGGCAAAGAAACCCTTCGTCTTCATCGCAGATTCATAGTCCAATCCGTTGCTGTAAAACTTCATGATCCCAGACGTAGTCACCACCACACCTTTTGGAAAGCGATGATCCAGGATATCAAGGGCAAGAAGCATTGACTTGCAAAAGGCCGGAAGAAGCCTGTTATCTGGTGGAGATTGGAAAGTGAGGAGGTAAGTGCTAGGAGCGTGCTGGGTGCAAATGATGCTGCCTTTGGGCTCAATGGGCACGCTGAAGAGGGCTGGTATGGGAGCCATGATCGGGTTCGGTGGTAGAGATAAGTGGAAGAGTGATGGAAGCGTTTATGTGAAAGAGTAATACATATGGAGCGGAGACTGATCCGCGAAGTAAGCAATGCCGAGATAAGGCTAGCCGTATCCAAGGATTGGCACAGTTTGCATGAGAAGAGTTCTCTTGCTGCTCTATCCATCAGACTTGCAGAAAGTGCCGCATGCTGGGGTGGGATGAGTGAAGTACCTTATATACCATAACTATGTACCATCTACATTATTTTAAATTTAAATACATGAGTAAAAGGAGTCCCTTTCTAACCCCCAAACGTAAATACCGGTTAATATATAGACAAAGATTTGAAAGATGCGGTGGATAGCAACAGCCCAGAGTCGCCCTACTCTCGCCGTATAGACATTAAGTGCATTAAAGATCCTCGTGAAATCATCCGAGAGCCCCTCAAACAAGGTCAAGCAAACGCCCTATCCCACTGCGATGCACAGGAGAAGAGAAAGATAGTATGTGGCAGAATGGAAATAGTCGGTGAAACAGAAACAGAAACAGACCAATGAGTGTCCGCTTCTTGAACGCCCAAACGAAAACGATAATGCATACGAACCAAACCATCGGGAAACCAGAATCCATCAGTTGGCAACCACTATGTTTCCCAAATTCTTTCTCTGCCCCCCCATTCCCTTATCACTGCCCATACTCCAGAATTTAGTCAGTCTGTGCCTTAGACCTGGCTTCTTCTCGCTTTGCTCTGCTGCCCTTGGGGTTTCCAGATTGGTGACGGATGGATTGGTGGCAGCAGACATGGTCGTACTAGGTCTACTGAGCGACTGCTGGTGTTGGCCCGAGACGGCAAGATGTGTCGATCTCTCGGAAGCGACAATGGCTCCCTTCTTCATCTTCTCTTGCACTGCTCTCTTCATGTCTTTTTGTCGCTGTCGTTCATCGGACTGGCTGAGCGTCCGCTCTATCCCATCATCATCGATGATCGTTGCTTCCACATGCGGCTTCTTCTCGGCAGCTTTACGACCACCCCGCATAAGCAAGGCAACGTGCGTGGGCTGCTTCTTCTCCTTGTACTGATCTAAACCAGGCAATGCAGGTAACGCACGGTTCAGGTTCGGTCCCTTGTCGCCGGCACCGGTTGCTTCTTCCCGTTCTGGTTTCGCACTACGGAAAGAACTCCAGCTTCCCTTTCTCCTCAAATCTTTGGGGCGCCATGAGAACTTGGACCCATTCCCACTCTTGACACTGCTAGAGCGGCTCTGGGTCCTCGATAAACCGCCTTCCCTTCCAGACCGCATACTGTCCATACTAGCCTTTGGTCGAATGTATCCTACAATCCCGTCTCTCACACTGCCGGCTATGCTGCCGGCTCGGCTCAACGGCCGTTCAGAGGGCTCATACTGCCTGGTCTGCACCGACCTCGTACTCCCCGGCCTCCCTGCGTCGCCACTCTTGTCATACTCGGCACGGCGACGAGCGAGTTCGTGCACCATCCACGCTTTGGCCGTAGCGTCTGCAAGCGAGGCGGACGTTCCGTCTTGGAGGACCTGTTCCGAAACGCGCTTATTCATGTACGAGGCTCTCTTTTCATCGCCAGGCGTCAACGCTATCGAGGTTAATCCGGTGGAAATTGGACGACCACGGTCATCATACGTCGTGTTGGTGCGGGATGTCGAAGCGCTCGTGTCAGCCGACGGACCGTTGTAGTCTATACAAGCAGCAGCCGAAGTTTTCGGTCGGGTGTCCAGAGAGGCACGAACATGAGCAAGAGGATCGTCGGCTTCCTTGCGCTTGCTTCGACCACCCGCAGACAGTTTGGTGTGAGTCGGTTCGAGAGGTTCGAAAGGAAAGGACGGCAGCTTGGCCATGTTATCCCTGGCTGCGTGGGTTGGAACATACGGAGCGATTTTGGGGGTCGGTTGGCGAGGCTCATCCCGGCGGCGAGCAGTTGAGTGATGTTCCTTTCTAGCAGCACGAGCCTGCTCGGCCGCTTTCTTTGCCTTGTATTCCTCATACTTTCTCAGTGTCTCCTGGTGAGCCGGTAAGTCTTCGTCCTCATCCGCCGAAGGATTGGTTTCCCCGATTATGACGGCGCATGCGCGGTGGAGCTCTGCTTCGATCTCTGGCGAAAAGGTTGGACGTTCCATTTCGGACGGGGTTGGGCTGTACGGTGGTGACTCTAATCCATCAAATTCCTGTGTTTCCTCTGCTGTTGTGGACGACAGCCTCTGGGTGAATGTCAGCCTTTTGTATGACTGCATGTTTCATATACATGCGACGGACTGGTCCGAAGCTTCTGGAGGGGTACACGGTAGCCACTTACCAGTCGTAACGACGAGAGAGAGAATTTTCGCTTCATGATGGGGCAGCCTGACGGTAAGTCGCACAATTGAGTGCTTCCAATCAATATTCGGGCAGCAGTGTGTTGGTTGGTTTCCAAAGAAAGAGATGCTGCGGAATTTTCGTGGCTGTCTCTGCGCCTCTCGAGTCCTGCTTTAGGCGAAGCAGCAGGGAAGCTTGAAGTGCCTAGGCCGTGGGTTGTTGGTACATATCGGGTTCTTGCGGCGGTGGGGGGCAATTGCTGATGGACAAGACTTTGATTCTTTCCAGAGACGAAGCAGGTACGATGGGTTGGCGAAGGCGTATATTCGCTAGAATAGAATATATTATGAGTGAAATCCAATTCTATTGATGTCGGTTCAGGAGAGATGAGTATTTCACTACGGAGGACGGTTAGTTAGGTGGTTAGCTAGTACATACAATACTCGTCGGATTCCCTGCGAGCCATGGCCCATGGGCGGCGGCGTTAGTTCGTTGAGCGAGGAGATTGATCTCTAAGCCGCCATCTGCCATCTTCCCTGCCTGCAACCAATCAAACCAAATCACCCCTCAATCCATCCTTCCCCCCTGTCGCCCACTACTCCGTATGTACAATGTATACCGCGATACCCAATGGTCCAGCTAGGGTCAGGATTGTATTAAACATGTTTATTGCTTAACCAAATTAGGATAGTCAATAAACGTGTTTAATACACGTTTATTGAAGCAGGTATTAAACACAGGGGTATATATAAATAGCATCAATTATTTGGGTGCTCCATTGCCACCTCACCGTCGACGATGCTATTCAGAAACTCCTCCAGCACCTCATCGTTTGAAGGATTTAGCCTAGCCATAGCAACTTCCTTCTGCAGCAGTCTATCTTCCATATTCAAAAGCTTCTCCTCATCAATTTTAATGCCCTGTGTATAGCGAAGATTCTGCTGACGAGTGACTTCGAACGTCATTTGACGGTGACAGTATAAGCACTTCACTGCAGGGACGATTCGGTTTGGCAGGATTATGCTCTGAAAGGCATCAATAACAGCCTGATTGCGAGGTTTGCCACCGCGTTGAGGCGGCATGGCTGGTAGGAAGGTCTATCTATTGCTGGCGACAGCTAGGTCAAACCCCCCGAGCTAAACCAGCTGGGTTTAGCTTGCTTATATAATATAAAACCAATAAACAAACATGAATAAACCGCTAAGAGGTATTAAACACGTTTATTGTAGAATAAACGGTTTTTTCCTGACCCTAGGTCCAGCCCATGAAGATGCGTCCCAAGCGCGTGCCACCGTCAACATCCGTCTGCCATTACCCCGGATGCTGCGCCCAATGACATCCATGACAGGGCGTGCGGGACATGGATCGCGTAAAGTGGGAAACAAAGTGGAAACACCCCTGGGTGCCGCAGGTTAGTGCAGAAGGGCAAGAACGGAGTCTTTGGTCCATGCACGGGAAAGAGAGCAAGGGTGATATGAATTGCTTCTGTTCGAGCCTCGAGGGGGGGGGTTCATAGAATCGACGCACCCCTTGTAAAGGTAATTAACTGGTCCAAGTGTCATGATCAGATCTACAGAGTACAGACGCATGTACGAGTACATATTTATCGACATGGCACCGAAATAAACTGATTCTTTGCACCCACACCCCCCCCCCCCCTGCCCTAAGACCCCGCCGTCGCGCATGCCATGACTATTCTGAGCCAGCGGGTCTAGGATCCTGAAACAGCCCGAACAAAGCCTCTTTTCCAGAACACTTTCAAAAACAGTTTAAAAAAAAAAACTCTAGATGGGTTCACATGTATGTACAGTACAAGCTGGGAAAAGGTCCCCATTCAGCTTTTGCAAATTGCCGCTTGTTGCGTGTTTCAGCACCTTGATTTTATAGTGCAGTCGAACTGTAAGATATGGCTGTCGTATAGAACGGTGTTTGCGTATACAAGATGGTTCTACACAAGTCTAGTCCAGCAGAGATCGTAGAAAACTGCTGTCTTATATCTCAATGAATTCGGTAGAACGTGGAAAAGCCAGATCAATGCTGTGTGCACGTGGAGCAACAATCGTGGCTGAAAAACTCTCAATGCTACTAAAACACATTCGAAGCGCCGGCGGGCACGAAATGGATATCGAACACGACACGCTCATCCTAAAGCTTCCTGGAATGCACCCGTTGTACGCCATCTGATGCCTGCTGGTACAGTAGTATATCCTCTCCCACATGCCATCTTTCCCTTCTATCCGCCTTACTGCATCCTCCTGGGCCTCTTGGTGTCCGGGTGAGAGCGATCGACCGGCATCTCCTCTCCGCCCCGGCCTCTCTTCCTCCCAATGCTCCCACCGTCCCTTCTCTCCCTCTCGTCCCGTCTATCAAGTTGCGCCCCATGCCTCTCGTTTGCTGCCCAATCATTCATAGATCGTCGATCAGAGTCCGCACGCCTCTCACGACCCGGATCGTCTCGTGTTGGTCTTCTCATGTCCCTCTCATTCGGATGTTCGCCGCCTCGTGGCCGTTCCCTCAAGTTTTCTCTGCGTGGTGGCCGCTCCTCTTCCCGCGGCGGCATGGGAGGCTCTGGTGGCTTGTCTCTGCTATGCGAGCCATTGCCGCGGTGCCTCTCGGATCGCCGCTCACCTTCCCGCATATGATCGTGTGCCCCTTCCCTTCTGCCATCTCTGCCGTAGCCCCCGTCGTCTTCGCCGTGTTGCGGAGTAGGTGGCCCACTGGATCTCCCAGCGAACAGATCTGCTCGGGTGGGAGGAAATGGATCCGGTCGAGCCCCAGAAGGTGTAGGTGGTCCAGAATGCGAAGCCGGCGGGCCGATATTGTTGGCACGACCACCTCTGCCACGGATGCTCGCGCCTTGACCTGAGCGCTCAGGGCCATTTGGCGTGCCTGCTTGCTGGAGCATATTTTGAAGACCGGCAAAGCGCTTGTCTCCTCGGTTCCTTTCGTTCGCAAACGCTGGCCCTGTTGGAGGCCCACGGCTTCCTGGCGAAGGGGCCATGGGACTCGGCAGTTGGCTGTTTGATCCACGAGGGCCAGTCGGTACTGGGACTGCGACTGGTGGAAGATTAGGTCTTGGTGCACGACCAGTGTTCTGATCGTGGGAGCTGTTAGTACTGAGAGCATTCCCAGGCCCTTGAATGGCTTTAAGGCGATCCGGATGGATGCCTGCGGTATCGGGAGTTTCAGTTACTGGTGTCAGTGGCGCTGATGGTTGTACATAGTCGGACCGCGGGAAAGGCGCCGAATTACGCGTGGGGCCACGGTTTGGTGGGCCACGGTTTGAAGCAGGACCTGTGGGAGCCTGCTTTTCTTGGACGTCTGTACTTGAAATTGAGTTGTGAGAAGCAACATGAGGTTGCGGCGCGCTGACATTTCGACTAGCTCCCCGGATGGAGGGCGCATGATGTCCATTTGACATCCTGGAGCTAGAGGATACATCAGGGCCTGGATTAAGCCGACCGTATTGCTCTGACTGTCGATTGTTGTGGCTTGATTCATGATTCAGCCGCCCATGGTTTGGATCGTGGGCTGGCAAGGCCGCAGATGCAATCTTATTTAATTCTCCGAATCTATCATTCTGGCCTACTCCGCTTGGGCGATCGGTCCGAGGACCGGTTGGGAGATGTGAATCATCATATCGCAAGGGATGAGAATTGGTCAAATCAACGGCCCCACGACGTGCATCGGGGGGTGGACGCCCATCGCGGTGGGTGTCTTGACGTGTCTGACGGCGATCATCAACTCTCGATGGAGATGGCCCACGAGAACTCCGCTCAGTACCAGGATAATTCTCATGCCGCTCAAGGCGGCGGTCGGAATGGCGACTACTAGAAGGCGTTCGATCAAGATCCTGGTTTCCCTGAATAAGAGCAACTCGATCTGGATGTTGAGGGATAGTGGATCGCGGTGGAGCCATTGCAGTCTCTCTGCTAAATGGACCCTGAGTGTCGGAATTCCTTGCACTATTATGTTCCTCGGGGTATGGTCTATCCCTGTGAGGTCGCTCGGGTCTATCCTGCGACAACGGTCGCGGATCTCGAGAGTGCGATAGACCATGCCCGTTGTCAAATCCAGGTCGACCTGATAGGTCCTTCTCCCCTTTCCACCCTGGGTCAACGCGACCTCGATCCCCAATGTTGTGTCTTTCATTAGAGCGCTCGTAACCTCGGGGATATGACCCAGAAGCATGGCGCTCGGGCACTTTATCGCGCAGTATATCCCCAGGTTTATCAACACGACCGCGTTCGGGGAATCGCGAATCTCGTCCATGATCACGTAAAGTCGGGTCATTGGGCCTTTCGGGCATTCGATGCTCCGTGGGTCTGACTGGGAGCGCTTCAGGGCGACTAGGGAGGGTATGCGGCAGGCGGCCATTAACAGAATCAGATACACTTCTACTTACTTCTGGCCGAGGAGGGATGGGAGAGTGGCTGATTGGGACCGATAGAGCAGGTTTTGTGTCTGGTCCTTGTAATTTTGTTTGCGTGGTTATTGGCATTTGAAGAGATTCAGATTGGGTTGTTTCTTGGCTCGGGATATTAGGTATCGGGTCTGGCGGAGCAGCAGGTTGCATCGATGTGGAAGCTTGTTCGGTAGCATCTACCAAGATCGGTTGGACATGGTGTTCTGCAATACTCGGGACTGTTCCCTTTATTGCTGTATCGGACATCTTCGCATCTTCAATCTCGCCATCTTCAACTTCGAGCCTTCCTGATGTAGTCTTTGCGGACTTTAGAGGGCCGTTGATACTGTAAGACTCCGAATCAGTGACACGTCATAGCTAGTCTGGCTAATTGACTAACCTTGGTCGAGGGCTTGGTTGAAATTCGGGGGCCTTAGGGTTCAAGTTCTTTGTTGAATCACTCTCAGGTTGCGGAGTTGCTGGTTTGGCAGAACCGGTACGGCCAGTGGTACCATTCGGAACAGCTTCGCTCTGCTAGACGTTAGCAAAAATTATACTGCTCATTCGTTTCAAATACATACGCATTGGAAAGCTTGCGGGATTACCCAATCTTTTTCTCGTCGTTTGAGGTTGCCCAACAAGGAAGTCGCTGCAATCTTCAAATCGTCCCTTGATTCCGACCTGCTAAGCTCGGTGATACTAGTAACCTGGCTTTGGCCCATCCAGTTCACAGCCGGGAAATGCTGATGTACTGCTTTGAGGATATTGATCGCATTGCGGATATGCATGTACTCGCTGCTGCTGATGCAGGTCTTCAAAGCAGTGTTCAGATTCCGATGCCATTTGTATACTACCCGTCGAAATTCTTCGTAGTCCCAAAAAAGAAGAATTGACTTTTCATTTGTCATCTTTCTACAAAAGCCAGGCAGATCCTTCTTTGTACCAAAAGCCTCCTTTTCATAGACGGTCCTGTCAGAATGCCATTTAGCAAGGTCTTTGAGAACCTCATTCAGAAAGCGACCAAAGTTCTCTGCCTCCTTAGCTGTGCAGAGAAACAGCATAGACGTCAATCTCTTCTCTTTGAACAGCTGATCGAGGACACCCATGGTTCGGAAGTTGGTGGCTCCTGAGGAATGCAAGAACTTCAGCATCTTAAACGTGTACATTGCATCTACCGGAGAAATGAGGATTCGAGGGAAGAAGCAACGCTCGATTAGAGCTATATTCAATGCATCCCACTTGCCCCAGGACCCCGAGAACCAGTGCTCTTTTTCCTTTCCAAGGCGTGATCTGTTCTGTTGATAGACTTGGACATGATCTTTGAGTTCTGCACGCAAGCGATCCTGTAGATCGTTGATAGCCTTCTTCTCTCGGTCCTTCTTCTGCGTGCCTAGAATACTGATGTCTGATCGATCACTGTTGATCGTCAGGATTTTTTTCTTTTGCCGGTTAATCTCGTCCTCGTAGCTTTGGGTTGGAACAAGCATGTCACGGAGTGAGAGTTGCCAGAATGTGACATAAAAGGGCCGACTCAAGATTTCCCAAGTCTTGTCCGGAAGTGCAGGGCGGATTTCGTCCATAATGTTCCGGAGGACAGGATGCCATGGCTCGTTCGTGACATCACTTTGAGTGGTAATTGGTGGAGGTGCAGTATCTGTAGCCGTTGCTACATCTTTCATCTCTACATCAACACCGTCGCTACATGAAACCCCATTTACCAGCGGCATTGATGCGCTGCCTTGAGCCTCCTCGAGCATTCCTGTGGCTTCTCTCAAATTTGCATCAACATCCGAAACACAATTTTCTAGTTTTGGCACGAGGTCATCGGTTACTTCCCTCGCTGGAGACTTCCTCTGGTCAAGATTCTGCTTCGAATTGCTTGCGTCGTACTCTACCATTGCCGCAGAAATACTAGGGCGACTGATCCAGAAAGCGACACTGGGTTCAACGCCAAAGTCATTGATTAGTTGCGAAACGCCTGGCACCAGAGAATTGAAATCTCTGATCGACAAATTACTTCGCAGGAGGTCTAGGTACTGTGTCAGGATACGGTGGAGCTCATCGAACAGGTTGCCCAGTAATTTAACATGAGCGTCCTCCTCTGGGATCTTGAAGATACATGTTTGTCGTTCATGAGCAATGGATATCAGGATCTGACCAGCTAGTTTCGGCTCTGTAAGAGATTTGACAAGCCGCCTAGCAGTGATTTTTGATTCATGCCGCCTATCAAGCAGTTGCAACATCGTCTGGGACTGCAAGAGGTCACCACCAGCCATTGACAGGACCTGGGCGTCGTTGAAAAGTGTCTCTGATACAATCCCGGCCATGGAATTGGTAATCTCTCCCAAAATAATGAGGTCTGTTGAATTGCCGATACGAAGCTGTTCTGCGACGTATTGAAGGATTGGTGCGGGATTCATGACTGAATATCGCTTGAAGACTCTTCCAGCAAACAAGGACAGCGTAGCTAACCACCTACTTGTTAGCATCCCGTCTGCCTGAACTCTAGTTCTTCCTCGCCCACCAAGAGAGCTCATCAAAGACCAAGTCAGCACATCGTAACCAAGGTATGTAAAATATCGTGCACATTCGACGACTGTTTCTACTAGATTGTCGTACGACTCAATTTGCGCAAGAGCTACCTGGAAGACGATTCCTGGAGATGCGTAGGCTACCTTTGCCAGAGCTCGCGCCATTGGCTTGACGCTAGTCTTGCTGATACGTTTGAGAACGTCCCTGGTCTCAGCTCTTGCTAGATCAAATGCCACCTTCATGTCTGGTAGGCGAGAAGTTTGCCCCAAGTACCATTCGGCATAGATAGAGTATCGAGTAGTCGTGGAGAAGTTCTTGATGAGCTCGAATACTTCATTCACGACGCCAGGATTGCACTTCGTCAGACTGAGAGCGGGAACAATTAATCGTTTCGATAGATCGATCCACCGAGACATGTTCGTTTCGGAAGGGTTCGTAGCCAAAGAGTGACTTCCTATCCGGGACAACTTGAGTAGCAGCGCGGTATCCTGCCCAATTTTGACCCCAGTATAATTGAGTAAAGTGGAGCACAATAGGAAGACATCATCGACAGATTGACACACGGGGACATTATCGGCCCAGTCATCCCAGTAGAACCGATAGTCGATACTCTCGTTCGTGTCGTCCTTGTCTAATTGTGCCCATCGCATGATTTTGCGTGGTGGTGTATCAGCGAACTTAATTTGACTTTTGGCTGCACCTGATTGGTCGGGATCCGGAATCTTCTGTTGTTCTCGCAGGTCGGCACGTTCAGTGAGCGGACGTAATGGCTCGTATACTTTGCTGATGCAGTGGTGTAAAATGCGATGGATGTGTTCCGGAAGATCTGGAAAGGCGTCTGGGAGCCATGGAAAGCGACCAAGCATGTAAAGTGACTCTGGGATGGCACCAATGCAGAGAAGGCTCTTCAATAATTGAACCTTTTGGTCTGCTGGTTCTGGAAGCTCTTCTTTTTCTTCCGGCGGCACTGGGGCGGGGGTCGATTCTTTGGCGGTATCTACCTTCAGAAAGTTGTTACGAGCGGCTTCAAGCGCTCGTACCTTTTCTGCTTCTCTTGACCTCTCGATTTCTCGCAACTTACCTGGCGGAGTGTCGTCTACCAAAGCTGGCGCAGTCATCAAAGCATTCATAGTGCCACCCCCTGGCCGGTTAAGCTTCTCTCTTTCGGCTTTCTCCTTCATCTTCTCCATCCTAACGGCTTCCATGGCTTCGTCGGCAGGCCAGAGATGAGGATACAGGTCTCGCAGTGAGATGAAACCAACTTTGATAAGCAGGGCCGCCAGATATATCAGGTTGACAGGAAGGACATCAGTAGGATCCCGCGCAGAAGAGCTGTAGAACCGCAATTTGAAACCAAGTACCTGCGCAGCAACTTTATTGCCGGGAGGCGGTAGTGTACCGGTAGCTTCGATCCATTTCTGGTCTTCGTCAGATTGGGGCAAAGCGGAGGCATTCTTATTGGCGGTCACAGCCACTTCAGCTTCGGCCCTTCGACCACCAATTTCAAAAAACGCTGCCATACCGATTTCCTTTGTTCTCTTCCAGAAAAGCTTGTCCCGTTCGTCCCTCGTTCTGGCAAGTTCTTCCCGTCCTTCGTCACTGATGGGTCGACCTGAGGAACCTGGCAAGGCCCATTTTGGTAAAGCAGTTGGCGCTAGACCGTTCATAGCTCCCCTGAAGGTCCTGTCTTGCGGCCACCAGGAGCTTGCCCGGAGGTATTTGACAAAGAACCGATATTGCTTGACTAACACAGCCGCAAATACATCGAGTGTAACGTCAAGAACTCTTCCCACGTCCAAGTCATAGGCGCCGATCATGCCCTTGACCCGTTCAAACGTTTCCTCGACGACTTCACTGGTTAATGGTTCGCTACTGCTAGTCGTGAAGAGTTCTGTGACGAGTTTCGAATATCCTTCCGTCTCTTCCCGTAGGAGATTGTAATTCGATTGGCGATACAGCAGATTTGTTTGCTGGCGAATTCCCACTCTCACGAACGTATTACGGATCATTCCAAGGCTTTCCAATAGAGTACTATCCAACTCGCACCGCATAAGGTGCGGAGACGCGCCTGTTGCTAAGACCAAGGATTGCAATACCGCATTCGATCCAGCCAACTCCGTTATAATCGAAATACAATCCAGAAATAGTGAGTTCGCATCAAAGGAGGAGTGGTCGACTATAGCATTAGGAGAGCCACGACTCGAAGCATCTCGCTCAAGGATCTCTCTGATGAGGGAGCCAGCATCTGTAGGTTCCAACCGCTTATCGATACCTGACCTTACCACCTCTTGAAAAAGAAGCCCAAGAACCAAGGGGTCCTTATCAGTGCAAGCCTGTACACCACAGTCCACAACAGCTTTTCGCCCCTTGTCAGCCCAAGTGTACAACCGCTCGTCAATAACGTAATCATAATGATATTGCGGTAGTGATAGCTGGTTTTGTGATGAGCTAGAAATCGATGGGGCGTTGGTAGCGGAAGTGGGTACGGTGTTTCCAGCAGGAGATGGCTGAGGTGCAGGTTCCGGAGCAGGTTCGACTTGAGTCGCCGCTGGCGCAGGGGGAGAAGACATGTGCTTGAGCGGAGGGTTTGTAGGTCTGGATTGAACCGGGTTGGCGTTTGAGCTGTTCATAGGACTGCGTTGAGGCCCGCCTCCACGCCCGCCTCGACTTCCTCGTCGTCGCGCCCCGCCGCGCAGATCATATTGTTCCCTATTGAAGCTGTTTTGCTGCGGCGACGGACTTTGCTGGGCAAGATTCAAGCTCTCAGGGCGGTGGGGTGAAGGTCTGGACGCATTCTGCCTATCATCATTGGAGAAATTCCGATCCCCTCGCTTTCGCTTCCCTCCACCACCTGGAGCCATTAGCTCAGGCCCACGCGGGCTCTTCAGCTAGCCGCTTTATATATGATCCCACTGCGCATCTATATCTGGTGTTATCGTTTAGAGTCGGGCGTTGTAGCTGGGCGTAAGGATATCGAGCTTGAAACAAAGGTGAGGATATGCTGGTCTGATTGCTTAGGTTTCCGAGAAATTGTACAAGGTGCCGGGTGTACGGGGAGTATACTAAGTGTTGTCCATTATCTTTTGCTACTAAGGTAGATACCTACATACTGTATTCACGCAGCGAACAACAATGGAAGGTATCGTGAGGCTGGCTCGTTTTAGCGTCAATATTTCATTTGATGCTCGTTGTCTCATTCTCTACCCAATCACAGCACTAGTGTTTTATGCGTCATCCGTGACGCTACAGTAAGGCTAAGCTAAAGTAAAGTACGGTACCTACCTAAGGTATACCTTCATACTTCAACAACTACCTCAGAGAACTCCCTTTTGACGACCATGTGGTAACCCAGCTTATCCAATTTCTGGGGATTCCCTCCCACAGAAAGGCCACTCATCATGACTCCAAAGGTCTTTGTGTAAGCGCTACAACTGATATAATAAAGAAGCCAGCTAAGAGTCATCGTCAGAACCGGAGCCACTGGGTATATTGGTGGAGATGCTCTCTATCGCCTTGTGCAAGCGCATCCCGATTATGACATTACTTGTCTCGTGCGCAACAGCGACAAAGGTGCCCAGATAGCCAGTCAATACTTGCGCGTAAGACTTGTCTATGGCGATTTAGACAGTGCAGAACTGTTGGATGAAGAGGCTCAGAAGGCAGACATTATTCTGCGTAAGGCTCTATAGCCATTCCCGAGGAATCCAGCAACAGGAGAATTTGACGCTTTTCAGATTGTGCCAACGCCGATCATGAAGGAGCCGCAAGGACACTAGGCACAGGGCTCACTGCTAATTCGCAAGACAAGCCAGGCTACTTGATCCATACATCTGGTACTGGTATATTAGCTTTTGCTGATTTGGAGCGTAACATATTTGGCGAAGCTTCTTCTAAGATCTACGACGACTGGGAAGGGGTTGGAGAGATCACTGCCCTACCAGACCACGCTCCTCACCACAATGTCGATAAGATCATTCTTGATGTAGGAACAAAGGACCCATCAAAAGTTAAGACTGCAATTGTCTGCCCGCCATGTATATATGGGACAGGACGTGGTCCAGGAAATCAGAGGAGTATTCAAATCCCTGACTTAGTGAAGTGTACACTGGAGACAAAGGTAGGCATCCAGGTTGGGGAAGGGAAATCGTACTGGAATAATGTGCATGTAAACGATTTAAGCGATTGCTATCTCAAGCTTATTGAGGCTGCAGTTGATGGTGGTGGAAAAGCAACTTGGGGCAAAGACGGGTACTACTTCACTGAGAACGGGGAGCATGCTTGGGGAGATGTAGCCAAGGCGATAGCCACAGCTTCTCATGAACAGGGCTTTATTCCTGCAGATGATGTGGTTGCTATGTCTGGCGATGATGCAAACCAGCTCAGATCGTATGGTGCCCTGCTATGGGGATCCAACTCAAGAGGTAGAGCTCTACGGGCTCGAAAACTACTAGGATGGTCGCCAAAAGGTAACGCTATCAACGACGAGATACCGGAGGCTGTCAGTATCGAAGCGAAGACACTGGGACTTGTACAAGGTCATGCTTCTAAGGTTTCTGGCTGAGTGAGTGCTTCTCGTCATTCCACATGGCAGTACCTACTACAATAGCGTGTGCATATCAAGAGCTTGATTCAAATGCCGAATGCATTCTCATATAACATCACGGCCTCGTAAAATCATTCTCCATCTTCCACATACTTTGCTGATTTCTTCAACTTCCTGCAGTCGAAGGCCCGCTCGAATTGATTAACTGTTCATTTCCAATATAGGAGCCTGACCTTACTGCCTAGATCCCAACCTGGAAGTCCTTCCGCTTATTTCGACAATCCCTGGCTTCAGGCTTTTGATATCACCCTGAAATAACCGCAAAGACTTTGCAAATACCTCGCGGCCGTAGTCAAACAAAGGCGCATTCTGGGGTAAAACTTAGGCCATGTATCGATTCGAATGCGTCGGAGAGCTTCGAGTCACCAGTATGGCCTAGTAGGGTAAAAATGTAAGGCAATGCTAGACGTAACCAAGGAGGGAGCTTGTCGTATGTGCTGTGGTGTTCTTCTGGTTATTCGACTCCATTGCGGGGCCAGCTTCTGTCGAACTTTTCCGATATTCTCTCTCATCAAAGTATGTGTTGTTGAGGCGGCGTAACGTTGAGTTACTTTTGATGCCACTCTCAATCATTCACTTGAATGCCAATGACGCATCTGCGTTCATCGTCTGAAACCTCGCCACGTTTACAATCCTAATTGCCTCGACTTTCTTCACAAACACCATCAATATCAAGGCGCCGGTTCAGCTACTGTGATGTAAGTCACTACCTCGGCCATAATCAACACCTTGCTGTCGTCTTTCCGCAAGCTCGTAATATTACCCCGGCACTATATACAATTGTGTTAACAACAGTGGTATCAGAGTTTGCACTTTTACAAGCAATCATGGAGTCTTATACACCACCTCAAGCTCGCGGACAGTGGCCTACTTCAAATACTGCAACTCAGCAGCGTCCTTCAATCTGGAACAAGCCGAACGATTCAATGAACTTATCACCGTCACATGCTCCTCGCTACGCTCCAACTCCTGCCATGCCGCAGACTCCATCCAAAGCTCAGTCCTGGCGAGTCGTTGGCTCACCCACTCCATCTGTAAATGCACTCCCAAGTCCTAGGGTCTCTCCTGAGGCTGCACCTTCTGTCAAGCATCTCACTTGCTACTTCTGGAAAGCGCACGGAAAATGCAAGCACAGCGATGAGGACTGTTTGTACGCTCATTACTTCACCGGGCAGATAGCCGATCCACCAGTGCAAGTTGAGCCTGGACGTCAGTCAATTCCTTACTCTGTCTCTGACATTGATACTGACTGGCAATGTCCAGGCCCCGCTGTTGCAGGAAGAAACGCAATGACTGCACGTCCGGTCTACGAGAACTGGCGTGACCAGCATGGTAATCTTGGTGTGGGTCCGAATATGCCCTCCATCATGCAGACTCGGATGTTGAACCCGGTTGGAAGCTTCCATGATATGGCCGCAGTACAGGCTGCTCAATACAACGGACAGCATTCAAAGGAGCACTACCTGCCTCCCAATGATATCCAGCACGAACAAGTCCCCATGTCGCCAAACTTTGTTCACAAGCCCAGTACCCACCATCAGCGTTCGCATTCAGATGCTTCCGATGTCAGCTACGAACGCATCACTGGCAGCCTTTGCGCCCTAGCTGGAGACTTGTACAGTGTCGTCGACAAGAGCCATGATACTTACGCTCAAGCTGTGGTCACTCTACATGCACAGTGCGAGTCTCTCCTTAAGCAGGCCCAAAATTTGTATCGCGAGATCGATCCTAAACCCAAAGCTTGCATCGAAACTCTCGTTAGTGCCGTATCAGCAATCATGCCCTTGATCGACCAGCAGAAAGTGATGGCCGCAGAGACTGAGGATGCCAAACAGGGTATAATCGAGAACATGAAGGGTGCAGGTTTAGGCTACATGGCGCGCTCCTGGCAGACGGCTCCGAGTGATTCTAGCGGGACTAACTAAGCTTATTGTACATTCTTCGACTTACTGAACGCCCAAGGCTCGGTGGTATAATCGCTGAGTTGGCAAGGCAGCTCAGGGTACATATGGTTGGAAAAGTCTAGGTGTACGAAAGGATATACATATGTACATGAGCTACGGGCCACTCTAGTTTCAGAAACTATATAGCCCCCAGCTCTTTGAGCTTAGCAATCATACCATCCACGTTCTCTACCTTTCCTCCTCCTATTCGTGGTGGTGGTTCTATAATGTCGAGTCAGCCCAGTTCTGTCGACGAATGTACGCCGATCTCCGGTTATAAACCCTTTCCACACCCCAAGCCCATAGAACATGAAGTAGCCACTTACCCTCCACTTTTAATATCTTCAACCTCCTCCTTCCTTCCACACCCCAGTCCTCTAACTTCCCCTTCTTCATCTCCTTCTTCTTTGCCTTCATAATATTCGGCAAACTCGCATACCTCGGTTCATTCAGCCTCAAATCCGTCGTCACCACCATCGGCAACTTTCCCCTCAGCGTCTCCACGCCCCCATCCACCTCCCTTATAACCTTTACATTATCGCTCCCCTCCTCAAACTCAATCTTAGACGCTTGGGTAGCTTGCGACCAGTTCAACAACCCCGCGAGCATCTGTCCCGTTTGGTTCGAATCGTCGTCAATGGACTGTTTGCCCAAGATCACGAAATTCGAGCCTTCCTTCTCCACAACTTTCTGAAGCAATTTCGCAACGCCCAGGGGCTCTAAATCCCCTTCCCCATCCTTGGATTCGACCTCAACATGGATGCTGCGGTCCGCGCCCATCGCCATGGCTGTCCGCAATACATCGACGCATTTTGCAGGGCCGGCGCTAATGGCGAGGATGTCAGTGACTTTCGGGCCGGATTTGGCTTCGCGGAGGCGGACGGCGGCTTCAAGGGAGATTTCGTCAAAGGGGTTGAGGGAATGTTTGACGCCGACGGTTTCGATGCCGGTGTGGGATTTGTTGACGCGGGGTTTGATCTGTGGGGAAGGTTGTTAGTGGGGGGCGGGCCTGTGAGGAGTGGGGCGCTGTGGGGGGAAGGGTTAAACAAGAGTGGGATGGACTGAAAAGACAACGTACCGCATAGTCAATCACCCGTTTTACAGGAACTAGGATCTTTAGAGCCGTTGACATGCTTCTGAGCGGTGCAGAGGAAGATTCAAAAAGAGACGGCTGGGGCGTTTACAGATTCCGGGTCATGCCGAGGTGCATTGGCTCAGGTAGGGCAGGATAAACGCGGGACGAACTACTCACCTAAAGGTATTGGATTCTAAATATTTTTACTTTAAACATATGTATATATGTTGTGAATTGGAAGGATGGCCGAGTTATGGCGTGGTAAATATCTCCGCCGCGTCTACCAACCAACCTTTACTAACAATCTCCAGCGACGCGAGCTCTCCCTAAAGGTGGCCCATAATAAGTTCCAAACCTTTTACATCGAAGAAGTGGGAGAGAGAGGCTGTCTCTGATGTTCGTTCCACAGTCGAACCATCACGCTAGCTTACCAACAACCACGCCGCGGGAAACTTGTTCAGAAGCACCTGCCCAACCTCCGCAGAACACTTCCGCCACGAGGTTAACGCAGTCTGCGGATGGTTTTAGGATCCAAGCACAGACGCTGGTCGTGGCCGGCATGCCTTTCTCACGGCTGCAGATTTACTTCCTTCTGTCGATACCCTTGATGTTGATCGCGGTCTACGGCTACAGCAGCTAACCTTGAGGAAATTCCTCGAGACTGTGACGGAGGATGTTGATGATCTTTCCACTTTTATCATTAACGATCTTGCCACTTTCATGATTGTTCTATGACTTCCGTCCAAGACAACCTGTGATCATTAAAAACGATCGACTGTTCAAATGCGCTGTACTTGATGCGCTCAATAGCTGGAAACTACACGCCTGCTTTTGGATCCGGAAGCGTATCAATGACATCCAGTCCATACAACCATTCATATTCAGCCATCGCCAGCATTCCAACTGGGTATACAGGCATTCATGCGTCTTCATCCGCTCCACCAGGCCAGAACACTTCCCAGCTTCCAGTGGCTTAAACTAACATCCAGCTCCAAACAGCTCAACCCACAGAAGTAAGACTTTTTCCATGAAAAAGATCACGAACCGACCCTCATAGAGTGTTTCGATCACTTAATGCAAGCTTTTGTCTTTCCCAGAGCCATCAACGGAAAAACAAGCTGGAAGAATTAGCACGAGTCAAAATGTTGAATTTCCCCCTTTAATCACTAGATTTCTCTCTCTACGCGTTCAGACTTTGAACAGCTATCTACTTGACTTACTCGAATTTCTAAGTCACCCACTCGAATTTTCAACGACACCAGTGTGTCTTTCATCACCTCAACATGTTAATTGGAAATCCGACTCATCTTATAAAACACGCTTCTATATACAGGACTACAGGGTTTCGCCTTACAATCTATTACAGAACAGCGCATCGTCATCTCACAATGAGTCACTGTTACGTGTATGCGATCATCCAGTTGTCTTGGATATATGTTAGTCATTGTGCATGTATCCGAAATATTTGGAGAGACTGGTGTTTCCCTCATGGAGCTGACGGTGTGTATGGTTCGAAGTAGACGTTGTCAGCCCTCGATGCCCCTCGTCAACACATTCAGAAGCATCTTCGATATCTCCTGGCTCAAAACTCTGGAAGTCGGTCAATTGAAAATTCCACATAATGGTCTGTGAGGGGTACCTTGATGAAAGCTGAACTCCTGTCGATAGATGTGCAAATGAAATATATTACCTACTTGACAGCTACTCATACTGTGGCAACGATCGAGATGTCGTGTATGGTTGGTTTAGGGCAACCTGGATACTCTAACGAGAACCAATCGTGCCGTACTAGCAGCGCTCGCATCTCAAATGAATATGCTAAATGAATATCGAATCTCTTGAATATTTATAAGTTATTGGAATAAAGCTCCACCGATATCCAATAGAGATTCACTTCGCCACGATTCATATGTGCTCCAGAAATCACGGAGGTTTTGCTGCAGATTCACAAATATTTCGAAATTCTCATACGAGCTTGATCATTCATCGGTCCAGGAAAGCTTAAAAAGAACGCAAATCCCAATATTTATAACTTTCTTTAGAAGCCTGCTTGTGGAGATTCTCGAACAATCCTAGCACATACACGCCAGCTCTCAAGAAGCCAGCCAACATCAAGGACGCATACGTGCCAAGATCAATAGCCCCATTGGGTACCTGAACACTTATCTACGCTCATTCTCCTTCGATCCGCGAACTCATCAAGCTCGACCGTCATACTTTTCGGCCTTTGGATTGCTGTTACGTCAGTCATTCTACGCTTCCTCGAATACCAGGGTCTCAATTCTCAAAGAGATCAAGCGATATCAGCACCCAACCCTCTTCACATCTGGCGAAATGAAGTTTACCACTGCGGGAATCTTGGAGTTCCTTATTGCCTCCACCTCAACCATGGGAGCTTCAACCAGTTCGCTTCCGGCAGCCAATGGCATGTTACCGCAGCCTCTCCAATCGAACGGAGTAATGCCAACCGTGCATCACGCAACCTACAGCACATCCGCTCTCCATAGCGCTACCAATTCAACTGGCAGAGAGGCCGGTCTTGGAGGGACTAATGACAGAGCATCGTCTGGATCTGGGGGTGCCGCCGCTAATATACTACTCGCTGCGAGTAGCCATGGCGAGAAAGGCGCGCCTGATTGGAGGAGCTTGGCTGTACTGAGTGGAACTAGTTTGGGGCTAAATTTTATACTAGCGGTGTGAGATTGGGATCAGATAGAGGAGCCAGGATAAGTACTTGTAAAGAGGAGATGTTAGGAACGGTTGTGTGCTGGAGTTAGGGAGGGTGAATTGAATTTCAGGGAGATGGAATGATTCTACAAAAGTTCTGTTCTAACAAAAGTCTGATTTAACAAAAGTATGGTTTGTGAGGCTATGATTTCACACGGTACAATCTTCAAAAGTATGGCTCGATAAAAGTATCTATCATTTAGAAAGGAAAAGAGTCTTCGATTCAAATCCCCTATTTGCAATAGCTGACTCTGAAATTTCGCATTTCTGTCTTCGTTGAGTGTATATTTGGACGTCATCAGATTGCTGAAACATATATTGCACACGTAGATGAACGGGCGAAGAAGAGGTAGACGGGTGGTTTTTGCCCGACGAAGAAGCTCTCATGCGTTTCTTGCAAAAGGAGATGGAACGGCTAGGAATACAGGAAAGGTGGAAAGTTGGTAGGTTTGTGGGGATATATGATTTATGATTGGGCGGCGGTATTGAAGGAACCATTCAAGGTGCCGGGAAGTTTTTGGGTTTGCAATTACATAACAAGTAGGGGATCGTGATAAAAACCCCCCCTTACTCAAGACCTAGCTTTCAGGCATCCAGCCAATAAAATGTTTATAAGAATTGTAAAATTCAAGGAATGTAGTGATGGTAAAACTTCATGTTTTACGGTTTTGACAATGGGGGTGCTTGATCAAGTGGGTGGGTAGCTCTGCGCTTTTTCCGAAGGGCCTTGGGAATAGGTGTTGGGGTGATACGTATGTTTTGGTACATAGCTTTGAGACGTCGAGGAGGGAAAGACCGGTGGCTCGAAGATGAAAGCTTTTCTAGCGTCGAGGGGCTGGCGAAAGCCGAGGGCTTCTGGAATACATGTAAGCTCCACGAGACCCAGTGAACCGACAGCAGAAGCATAAGCTGCCGACACAATGGCGACCTTGTTAATCCGTTGCAACTGAAGCAGTTACGGAAGTCATTTCCAAAATGATCGGTTTTTTGCGTTTCTAATAAAGGAACCAGTCATCGGCTCAGATTCTAGACCACAGACCACGCACGAGAATGAGAATGAGAATGAGAATTGGAAAAGGGGCGCAAAATAGAATTTTTGAGTCCATGATAACCGAACGTGCTACTTCCTACAATATCCTATTCATCGAGCTGGAATATCCACCAAAATCCCCCACCCCTCCAATCTCTGTCCCTCAAATCTTCTCCTCTTTCTTACCATGACCAGCAAGCGTAGCGGCCAAAGCGGCGGACGGAGTTGCCTTCACCCCATCATTGATATTCGATATCTCAAGCCGGTGTCCTCGCCCACTCTCTCCCAAATCGCCACCGCCTCGACTCGCAGTGGTCGTCATCGCCACTCTTTGACCTCTCCACTTCATTCCTCGTGTCTGGACGGCCCACACCGCAGCTGCGCCAGCGACGCCGCTGATAGCGCTTAAGAGGGTAAAGTACCACCCCCTGCCCACGATATCGACGAGAGGCTGCAGCACCGCGACGCCTGCGGCCGCCAGCGCGGATCTGGTGACATTTCCGGCCGCGCTAGCTGTGCTTGGGTTCTCCGGGAACACGTCGATGAGCAAGGCCATGAACGAGTGGAGGATGCTTGTGCAGATGAAGCCGAGGATGAATTGCAGGATTAGGGGGATGCTGACGTGGGCGCCGTGTTTGACCGCCCAGCCGTATCCGGACAGGGTGATTGTGGAGATGGCGAGGAAGTACCAGCAAGCGCGGGCTCTTGCTTTTTCAATGGGGAAGTCTGTGAGATTGTCGCCGGCGATGTCGTCGATGGGGCGGCTGATTTCTTTGGCCGTTTTCTTGTAGCAGTAGTCCATTAATTTTCCGTTGAGATAACCGCCGAGTACGACGCCGGCACCTCCTGGGAGGTATGAAAGTCCGGTTTTGATCTCGTTGAAGTTGTAGATGTCTTTGTAGATAAGGGGGATGGATGTTTGGATGCAGTACCAGACGGTGTATGGGGATGCGCCCATCCAGAGGATCAGGGCCGTGTCTTTCCAGAAGATGAGCCGTAGACAGGCTAATGGGTTTCCAATCATGACCTTGGGCCTTTTGCTAGTAGCTGAGTTTCCCGCCGCTCGTTCGGCGCTCTGGACATTCTCAACATCCCTGTTTTCTTCGCTCCTACGTTGTTTCCTCCAACCTCTCAAGTATCCCATGGCGACACTCCACCATGTTCTTTCCCAACCGATAGCTTTAATACTTCCATTTCCCACCACTTTTCTGCTCGTTTCAGGGAGCCCGAAACCGATAGCACCTATGAGCAGTGCCCCAAAGATCACCAAACACCAAAAGACCCATTCATAACCTCTCGAGCCGACGGCAACCCACCCTCCGATTACTGGCCCAATACAAGCCCCGAGATTAGTGGCCGCCATCACAGGCCCAAGCATTCTTCCCCTTTCCGCTGGCACACATACATCAGCTACGACGCCATAAGCAATGGACACGACCGAGCTAGCGCCAATGCTTTGCAGCACACGTAGCACCAGTAGCGCAGCATAGCTATTCTTGTTCAGTGCTAGTCCCAAATTTGCAAGTGCATACAACGTGAAAGTTGTGAGGTAGATGAGTCTTCGGCCGAGGGAATCCGAGAGACTTGCAAAAATGGTGGGCGACAAAGCTTGGACAACAAGATAGATGGTCATTGTTAGGTTGATCGCTTGCGCTGAAGTACGGAAATGCTTTTGAAGAAGTGGTAGGAGTGGAAAGTAGATCGTGGCTGTAAGTGGGGACGCAAGTGTCGTGAGGCCAAGGAGGGCGGTTATCAGACGCTTCTGGCCAGAGCTGTACGTTGTGTAGAGGACTGGTGGGTCACCTTTGGGTATTGCCTGTCCAGATTGGTCCATTATGGATGACGAAGAGGCGTTCGATTTGACCTAGGTTTGTATGGTTAATACCACTTGCTGGTACTTCAACTTTTTAGACCAACAATTGCTGATCCCTCACACCAGAGAGATGTAAAAGAGACCAAATAATAATTCTAGCACATAACAGTTTGCGAAGTATGTAGCATGCTTTTTGCCCGCGATATGGAGAATGTCAACGCTCAGAGTTTACTCTACTCCCCGGATACGCAGCCCAGTGTGCTTTGTTGCCCTCTGCACAGTCGCACAACGGTCTGTGTGACGTTTTTCTCTTCACATCTGGATATCGCCAAGTAAAAAAAAGTGAAGTAAAAAGCCTGTGATGATTCCCTTCACCTTCGAGAGCGGAGATCCTGGCGGACTCGAAAACGAAGACCATGCCAGCAAATCCTCTTGTGAACAAATTCTGTTTGAAATTCATAGTGGTTGTTGCTCAGATCACTTCCGATTATAAGAACCTCATAGCGGTCGAAGACGAATTTCGTCATTGTGTACCCTTGGACCAATAGATCGCTTTCCACGCTCCGGAAGTCCGATGGAATAAAAGATATTCGACCTCTGTAAGAGACATTGGAGGCTCGCTGGTCAACCAGACAAAATGAAGAGCCGCTTTATAGGTACACCATTCTCTGGCCGGAAAATCCTGCGGACTCAATAGACTAAAAGGCTTCGGAATATGAGGGTCCTTCACCTACCGATCGTCGTGCAGCGCTTGTGAAGATATACCTACGAAGAAGTTGAATTGAAATGTATAGCGTCCACTCACGAAGCGTGTATCAATGGCGGTGTGTCGAAAGCAGTGTAGATCTGTTAATGCTGTCATCTTGCTGAATGGGGTGCGCTCCTCTGAATATTGATGGAAAATACACTCCGCTCCAGTGGGATGGTTTCTTATCTGCGAGTGGTTCCGGGTCGATATCTCAAGTACATACGTGCCACCTTACCTGTTATCAGTGTTACTTGGCTACATCTTGAGTACAGCTTCCTCGTTTGTTGTAGACCTTGATATTCCGCATTACGAATCACCGCATTTGTTATCTTGCTCGCTGCAGAAAGCCCAATAATTCGCTTTTGGTATTGTGCTTTTCTTAGGATTTGACCCCAAAAGGTACTAAGGATTTCGCAGAAGAAGAAATCGTTCATCTCTCTGTGCCGAATACTTGGAGATTGACAGTTCGTATAGGTCTTAGAACTGCACTTCACGTCTGGGACACGTGGCTTGTTGCTAGAAGAAACACTGAGTGTCTTGGTCAAGGGGTAGTACAAGATCGGTACTTCAACCTGGTCTTGCCAGAAGATAGATGCGAAGTCGTCTAACGCACGCTTGTAATTCTTGAGGTTGCTAGGCTCATATGTAAGCCCTAGATCTCAGGGCTCTCCGTAATGTGCCCATTAGGAAACAGTAACAATATTGCCTAAACTGTGGTGTTTTTGAGTGACGTTCCCTTGGTTGAGACGCACAACCCTTGTTTTTCCCGGTACCGACTTCGCGATATCTCGGTTGGTATACCGCTCACAGCATTGAATGCAAAGGCTACGGGACCCTGCATCTTGTGTAACCACGGTTGAAAAGGAGAAGCGACATTGCTCTTACGATTCCTTGAATGTTCTGTTACGCTCTTCACTGCGATTAAGAAGATACATCGAATTAGATAAAAAGCTCTAGCCGAGTCTTCGGCGCCCAGGATTTTTATGCGGACGAACTATTATTACCCTTTTTGCTTTAAAAGGGAACAAGATGGGACAGACCAATTCGAGCCGGAAGTTTGCAGATTACTGCCAATCAAATCGACGTTGGCCCATACCTCGCTCGTCAAGTAGATCTTGAAAGCTATCACAAGAAAGCAGAAAAGGCTATCTTAGACAAAGAGGTAAGATCAACCGATCGGAGTATTTCGATACATTGACGGTAACGTTTGAACAGGGCTCTCAACTTGTTTCCCCTCAAGGGGGCCCTCAAGGGACACATACTGCCGAATTTTAGACTTAACAGAGGGTAGTCCGTCACAATCTATCTTCTCCAAGAAATATGCCTTTGTTTTTATCCGTCAAGTAGCTAGCTCAGTGTTCCCGTTCCTAAATCACCTCAATTGCCCCATTAGAAATCTTAAAATCTCGTCCCCCTTTGCTTTTTGCACAATCCGCTCCATTCTTCAACGCCATCGCCTTCTTCATCTCCCATTCCTCCGCACTCATCAAAACCTCCTCTTGCCCATCTTCCGCTGCCGAAGGGATATAACCTCCCACAAGCCTCTTCATGGAAATCGTTTTCTCCGGGCGGACAAGGTATGCGATGCTATAGCGCGGGTGCTCAGCTTGGTTACCGGGAGCAAAGGTCACGCGGTGCTCGTTGGAACGAAGAAGCTGGCCAGTCCATTCGACCATTGCATCGCCAAGGTTAATAATCACGTTGTTAGGGACCGGCTTGACGTACTGCCAGTTCTCCTCTTTGTTCGCTCTGCCTATGGGATCTGTAAGCACTCGAAGGATGTTGCAGCGTGATTTCTCCTTATCACGGATCAAGATGACTTACCTGGCGGAAGGATCTGCAAGCCACCAAGGATGTTGCACAGCATTGTAATTGTGCCATAGTCGGTATGATTAACGAGAGCTGAACCACTATTCTGCTCGGTGGGAGACCAAGGCGAGTACCGAGTCATACGAATCACCGAACCCGATGGTCGATCTTGGCGTTGGAGCGAAGCCAAAGTACCCTTGATTAAGCCAAGTTTAGCATCAATAATCTCCAGTATAAGCTCGATTATGCAACGAGCGTTGCGTAGGAATGAGAGAAATGTTTCGCGATTATCCTGGACTGGCTTAGGATTTGCGTGGGGAGCTTCGTTGCCGAGTATGTCGTCTTGTGCAACATTGAAGAACTGGCATCGATCAGGGTTGCCCTTTTCGTTCTTCATTGCGCCTTGGGCTTTGTACCTATAGTATTTGTTATTAGCACAAGAGACACTGATAACATCTTCTGTTGATACGTTGGAACATCTCACAGCCTTGCCTGTCCTTCGGCGCATGTAGGCGGGATCTGCATGTTGCAATAACAATAATTACGACTTGTGGGTCTCTGAAGGCTTAAGACAGAACCAAAAGTACAAAAGTGACCTTAAGATATCCTACACACTGGTAACTCACCCTGTCAAAACCGTCGGCGGTCTGATAGCATATTTGCTCTTCTCCTCTATACTCAAGTCCATGACGTCTTTTGTGACTCCAAATAATTTCTCGATGTCTCCCAACAACTTCGCCCCTAATTTTTCCTCCTGTAAGTCTAGAAGGAAGAAGCCTAGCGTCCGACATGCTGTAAAGACTTGTTGGGCTTCGATAGGGTCGTTGGCTAGGACTTTAGAAAGGGAAATTTGTGGAATGGAGGCGATAGGGATGGAGACGGGGAAGGGGGGATAGGCGGAGAAGAGGCGCTCAGAAGCCATAGTGGAATACAAAGTGGGTTATTGGTCGACTTCGGCGTATAAGGTAAGGCGAACGAGTGCGGGGAGAAAGAATTATATTGTCTTATGCGTAAACAGTTTTCGCTTGTTCGACCAGTTTGAAAGGAAGCTTCAGTCTATGGCCGAGTGTTGTCTCACTTCGCCGGGTGAGAATAAATGGTGGTAGCTAAGTACGGCCAGAGGTAGGGTTCGGGTATTATACATAGTGAAGCGACTCGCTGATTGACTCTTACCGTAGTAGAGAGTATTATTCACCGTTCTGCCTCATCAGGTTAGTAAATGTATGTACTATACACATGTATTCTATAACCTACTAAGAAAACTTACACAGTATACTTATCTTTGCCTGCTGTTTCAATCACCATAGTGCAGGTATGGATTTTGGGCTCTTCTACAATTTTGAGATTAGAGAACTAATTTGGGTCATACGTCGAGAACCTGAGAGCATGGACCATGTGATGATCTCTCAATCTAAAATCCGCAAAAAGCTTATAGAGGACAGTGTGTCATGTCAAGACAAGTCTACAACTGGTTCTCTACATCTCAAACAATGCCATGCCATCTTCTGGCGACACTGAGCCCTTCATCAAGCTCCACCGCCGCAGCGTCGGTCCCTTCCATACTAGCAGTAGAACGGGGAACCACATGGCAATCGTGAAGAAGCCAGCCATGCCATACACCCATCCAATGCCCACTTGGACAGTCCAGGGCTTGATGAAAAATGGTATAGCGACACCCCAGCTTAGTCGGTAAAAGGTCATGATGAGCGTGCACTCGGTACCGTAGAGTGGAAAGGATTCGGCGACATAGTTGGTGGCCGCTGGTATCGATATCAGCGTGGCCGCCCCAACAACGAAAATCCCAATCGCATATCCAATGTAATGCTTGTGATACTCTAGTGTGGCGCCACAAATACCAAGTCCGACTGGTATGAGAATGCCTGATAGGGGCAGCACCAATAGACGTAACTCAGGCTTCCAGATACCGTTATAGTAGCGTTTACACGCCCAGAGCGGAATAGAGTCGTTGATGAAATACCCTACTGCCTGCGCGGTGAAAATGGCAAACCATGCGGAAAAGGAGACTGTCCATTGGAACGTACGTCAACTCAAGTGATCTCATTATGGACAAGAGCAGCACCGAGACTTACAAGCGCCGTTTTGAACCGCCCTGAATCCGTAACCCCCTTCCTTGATTGGCATCTGCAAGAAGAGCGGCGACAAGATGTCGCTGAGTAGAACCCACCCAAAAGTTACCAATATGAAAATGCCGACTGTTAAGGTTGCTGGTGAAAATCCGATCAGAAATGGAGCGGCTGCTCTCTTTGCCTGGTGTGCAAAAGCATGTCAGCAACATGGCTCTTACGGTTACTAGTATCTCCCTGTTATGAGCAAGGGATTAGATCCTTACAAACTTCGAAGTACTTGATTTTGCAACAATTGCTGTCCCGGGCAAGAATGTGGCAACGCGATTAGCAACGTAATTGTGCGGTATTTTTACTGGGAAAGCACCCCGTTCTCGGTCGTAACCCGTTTCTTCACCAAAAAAGAGAACAACGAGAGCCGAAATTACCAAGAGTGGAACAGTCCACCAGAAACACAAGGTCCATGAATGGGAATTGCTGATGAAGCCACTGAAAGTTGGGCCCGCTGTGGCTCCTAATAAAACACTGACTTCATAGCTGATGAATGCGCGACCTCGATTATGCAAGAAAAATACATCGAGAATTATTCCTCCTCCGAAGGCGGACGGTATTGATCCAAACATGCCGCTCAGAAGCCGCGAGACGACAAATTGATTGTAGTCATTGGTATGTGTCAGCTGAGCCGACCAGATCGCGCACGCGAGAGATCCCAGGAGTGACCAGAGAGTAATTGACATTCGACCCAATATTTGCCCCAAAGGTACAAAGAACAATGCACCTGCTGCAAGGCCAGCTATGGCGGCAGAAACCTATACCCAAAACCGAATACAGTCAGTAAACTCTGCTTTCCCATGGCAATACACGTTGGACAAGAAAACAGAAATCCTTTATTCGTACCGAATATGACAACTCGAGCGATGTCTTGTGATATACCGCTGCTTGGTGTGGATATGCAAGTTGGCCTGCCAGCGCGCTGACATTACCGGTAAAAGCTGCTAAGCATATGACAACGAGAATACGGATTTCTCGCCGTGCTCCAATTCTGTATTTGGATAAGAGCGATGCAGATACAGCATCAGTAAAGCGGTTCGTTACGAAGACCGACTTACGAGAGGATCTTCGGGATCATCAGAGGGTTTAGGAACAAGCAGGATGCCTGAATTACTCGTAGAATGAGGCACTGGGTTTCGCCCCTCCATTTCCTTCATACTGAGTGTGAGAGGTGGGTAAGACGCGCACTACTGGAGAAGCTGCAGTCTGAGGGGAAATATCCGGATTAAAACAATGGATAAGGAGTTATGAGGGAGTATCGGTGTGGCTCATAAGCACGGGGTGCGATCTCCTATTGCACTATATGTAAAGGACGCATGCAGGAGAGTCAGGGGGGCACAGCAAGAAAAGGCATGCCAGCAATGATGTTGAGATGTAAGGTAGGCTGGACGGTTTTAAGGCCCAATGCGGCAGCAGGATGTAAGCACGGTACCAAGTTGCTCTATACGCCGTGTTGGAGTGCATGAACGCCGCCAATATTATTAATCCAGCATCCGGACTTTGCGCCGCCAACGGGCATATCTACCGATTGCGCTGATCGTTCTTCAGTGCGCCCGAGGGAGCCCTCGGCCGTAGGAACTTATATCGTCGTTCGTGTCTCGTAAAGTACCAATGACCCGAGGTCGTACATGACGGTATTTTACCAGACGTGAAATACCCCGTAAGGTATTCACAGGCTCCATGTACTGCGAGTCAACCATGCTCAGCTCACTGCCCGTCAACGAACTGGCGCTAGCCGTGTGGTACACAAAAGCAAAATAGTGTTCAAATAGGTAAACTAGCCTCATCACTTCTCATGTAGCAGCAGAGCGACTCGTCTTCTTTTTATGGGTTCCAAAATCGACTATGAGCCTCCATGGAGCAGTGAGCACAATCATGGGTTAGCTTCTCCAGCGGCTACCGCCGTTTCTGACAGTAGTCCGAGGGTTGTGATGCAAGTTCTCAGTGCGTTTTTCGTCTTTTTCAACACTTGGTAAGAGCGAGTCACTAATACTTCTCCCGCCGACTTCGCTCGCTATTTTTCTCAACTCAATGAATCTCTGAGGTTGACTTCGACGTATCAGGGGTCTTCTTCTGGCATTCGGCGCTCTTCAGACCTATTACGAGCAAGATCTGCTATCTTCCAAATCAAGTTCTGCAATCTCATGGATTTCTACGACAAGTGCTTTTCTGCTCCTCGTGAGCGGATTGGTAACGGGCCCATTATACGACCATGGCTACCTTCGGGCCTTGCTCGTAGGCGGGAGTCTCCTTGAAATACTCGGCTTTATGATGATGAGCCTTGCACGCGAATACTACCAAGTCTTTCTGGCTCAGGCCGTCTGCTTGGGATTGTGCGGCGGAATGGTCTATGTTCCGAGTATTGCAGCTGCAGCTGCCAGCATAGGGGAAGCGAAGCGACCCTTGGTCATAGGCGTTGTTGCGTCAGGTTCAGGTATTGGTGAGTCGAAACCATCCTGAGCCACAAATTGAGAAGACAGCTGAAGCCGCGGCAAGGTGGCGTAATATATCCCGTCGTGTTTCGCCAATTGGAGCCACAAGTTGGCTTCCCATGGACAGTCCGCATCATGGCTTTTGTCGCCCTTTTTGCATTTCTTCCTTCCTATGCCATGCTCCCACTCAAGCCGAGCAAGAGTCCCGAGGTACGGCGTTTTATCAACCCAACCGCGTTCAAGGATGTCCCATTCATCTTGTTCGTTCTAGCGAGTTTCTTTGGCGCCGTGGGCTACTACATCCCTTTAATATATCTGCCAATCTATGCAGAGACGGCAGCCAACTTCACCAACACCAGCCTTGCTTTTTATCTACTGGCAATAATCAACGGTACCTCAACTGTTGGGCGAATTGTAGCAGGCACAATCGCAGGACCCGTTACGACAGTTGCTTTGGGAATTGGCTGTTGTGGGATCCTGCTCTTTTCTTGGACCGCGGTGCACACAGTCGCAGGACTTATTGTCTGGTTGGTAATTTGGGGATTGGTGTCGAGCATAATTGTCTCGCTGCCTGGTGCTATCATACCCATCCTGTCTCCTTCGATGGGTGTTTTAGGTACCCGCAACGGCATGTATTGGGCTGGTTCGGCGGTCGGTGTGCTGATCGGGAGTCCTATAGCTGGAACACTTGTTGCCTCCAGTTCATCCGGTGTAGTATGGTGGCGTCTTCAGGTGTTTGCTGGCCTCTCGATGGTTGTGGGGACGGTACTGGTGATTTATCCAGCGATTTATGCCGCCAGAAGGAGGCGTAGCTGAAAGAGCTGTTTCGAGGAGCACAGCTGATTGAGACAATTGCCTATCACTGCCATGACCTGATCGTGAAGTAAACTTAAGCGTAATTATACGAAAGTCATTTATGGAGTGTGTGTATGTTGTATGTAATACAGTGAGGTTCGCAGGCTAAGTTAGCCCCCGCAGTTGAGTGGCTTTTGTCCACATCGGGGGACCTTAACTAAGGTACATACCTGATCCCCCGTCCAGTTCTCCTGCGCCCCCATTCAGACTTCCGTCACTGCATGTGCCCTCTGCGCTTGCGTAACCTAGCTTTCCCAAGTCACAGATGCCGGGTGAGATATCTTCATCTCTTCCAAGCTAAACATGTCGGACCTCACCACCTGGTCACATAACGTCTTTCCCCTGTGTATCGTCCTGGCCTTGTTCTTTGCATTATTTCATTTCAAGAAGCGTGAAATAGGCCGGACATCTGGTCCACAATGCCCTTTCACCATTGACAAGCCATTCATCCTGCCGGGTCGCATCTCGCACACCCGGCTGTTTCCTCAATTCCACTCTTTTTCCTACCCTTATCTTATGGTCGGTATACCTGTTGGCTCGACATTCCCGATAAATTCAGTCCTTTCGGTGGACCAGCCCACATGGTGGAAGCGTGGATGGTTGTGTGTGGAGGCCAAAGATCATCTAGGAAGGGGTGGAAATGAGTTCGGCATTCGCAGGAAACTGGAGCTTTATCTTGAATCACAGGTATAACCACTGAGGCCCTGAATTTCACTGCTATATATGTAGCAGATGCCACATGCGCGGACTAATGCCAGGCGCCATCAGGACATCGATCCAGCCAACTACCCAAGGGTTTATCTGATTACTTCTCCACGTTTCTTGAATTACAAATTCAGTCCAGCTTCGTTTTGGTTTCTATATTCAGCCGATTCGGAACTCCTAGCCATGATTGCGGAAGTTAACAACACGTTCGACGAGAGGCGGCTCTATTTCCTTCCTTCCAATTTGAATCTGTCGGAGGATCTAATTGAAGGATCCCTGAGTCCGAAGTCAACACACCGAACAAAGTATTTCAAGCATGTATAGCCCAAAGATTTTCATGTGTCGCCATTCAATTCGCGGAAAGGAAGTTACGCTCTTTCAGCCCGCGATCCTTCATTTTCGGACTCCCCAGCTGTCATTAACCCAGGTGCGAAGGACAACGAGATTGACATCAAAGCGACCTTACTGTCTTCCAAGGGACACCCAAAAATGACAGCCCGTCTCTGGTCCATCGCTACGCCATTGGATCCAACCTTTATCTCGTTCTCAGATATGCTCCTCTTCATCTCTTCATGGTGGTGGGTTGGTCTCATGACTTGTAAGTAATACCTACCATATCGGTGATGCGGAAGTAGTGAGTGTCAAGGATCTTTCCATTAGCTGTCAACTAATCCACATGTACCTTTCTATAGATCCAAGAATCATATCTGAAACCATCAAGCTCGCTTTTAAACGAAATCTTAGCATATGGTACCGACCAGAGGTGAGGCAGTCAACTATTGGACGGAGAGCGACTGCAGAGTAAATGTAGGTTCATTCATCTGAGAACGTCTCATATAATCCAGGGATGGATTAGCAACTATTTCTTTTTAGCACGATTTCCCACGCCTTTCAAAAGTATCTCAAGCATCAGATCTACCATATCCAAACCCCGTTCCAGGTCCATTATACATCGATAGACGAAGAGGTCAGGCATTGGAGCTTCACCACCAAAGTTACGATTACGTCTACCCTTGTCCATCACAACGCTACCTGCACAGATTCAAAAGATAATTGTATACCCACCGAAGATTTTTTTGTCGTGACACCTGCATTCTATACCCATATCATATATTATCAGTCCTTTCAGGATGCCCTCCTTGCCGAGACTTTGGCGGTAAATGAGGAGAATCGCACAGCCAACATAACCGATGCAGGGAACCTCTGTTCTTTCCTAGCACAGGCAGAGGTTGACAACATTTGCACGCAGAATAGAGACCTGCATCGTTGTCGGCAGAAGCCCGAGTCTTTAGTCGACCGCCTTGCTTGGACGCTAATCCCGATGCTACGCGGTAAGCCCATCCCGGCAAGTTATCCTCAGGGATTTCCACAGGCCCGGGCAAAAGTTATGTCTCTTGAGGAATTACGACTGCCGCAAGGCCATGTGCTATCGAGAGCAGGTTCCCCTAGCCTAAACTTTCTTGACGTCTTTGTGCGACATTCTTGTGGCCTGAATGAGCAGAGGACATATCGCCGTGCGGTTCTGCGAACGATCCTTGCTAGACGTATTGCACTTGGTAGCGTGAGTCTGCTTTGGTCTTACAGACTGATCTTAAAAGGGTTATCGGCGGCCGCAGTTGTACGGGCAGTTGTATGGGCGGTTGGGAAAGCGCCCCACGAGCAGGCAGTGGGAAGTTGGATCTGGCAGGGACCAGTTTCGGCTTTTCTGTTATGCGTCGGCTGGAGCTGGCTAGATAGCTGCCTCTCGTAAGGATATCGGCAATGATACAATGCTCCATACAATAGCTTATGTATAGATAGGTTCTGTACAGTCATTCGATGCTACTTACTCTTATTTGTTCTTATTCTAAGACGGGGAAAATGCTTCCTTCTTCGTTATCAGAAAAAAAGGCCAATCGCTATTGTATAAGTTGGTATACATATATTGGTCATTACAGAATGCCATGGTAATTTTACCAGTACTCGGTATATTCTCAAGGCCCGGGCCTTCTAACCCGCTCCCAATTTTGTTTTCCACTGTGCGTTCTTTCGTACCCTGTTTCCAGGGTTGGGTCATCCCAACCGCATGCCATTCCCGGAGTTGATCCCATCTCCGTTCCACCTTCAGCTCCAGATTCACTGCCTTGATTGCTAACATTGCTGCCTAGGCCTTTATGGTCGCTCCGACGCTGTCTGAGCGGGACACAATCGTCCCCTTCCACGTCGTACGGATCTAGCTTTTGCGGCTTCGCAATGACCGCGGAGGGTAAACTTGTAAGCTTTTGGGTGCCCTTGGTGGAGCTTTCGAAGTAGTTGCCAGCGTGACGGTTCACGTGCGGCGATGCAGAATGCTTCCGAGAACGTGAAATGAGAAACCAGAGAGCTGGTAGGTTGGCGATGAAACCGCACACATTCCGCTCAATACTAAAAATGCATCATTATATGGATCGGAAGGTGGGGGATTTGGATCCATTTGACTTACATGTCGCATATGAATTCCTTCACCAACGCCCCTAAAGTATTGGTACAGTTAGATTTTGCATGTTGTGAATGGAGAAGGGTGAGACAACGAAATAAGCCTAACATACATGTGCTGTCTTCAGTGGAAAGGAACTCCCGGGCGAAGGCAATGTTCAATGCAGCCACAATGGTAAGCCTGGCACAATATCAGCATGGTTCAGAAAGTATCTTAGCTTCTTCAGGAATATCGCATTCTGGGTCTTACAATATGCCTGAGCCCGTGAGTGCGAGAATGGTGAGTTTTTGCTTCGAGCTGATTCGTACGTTCCAAAGGAAATACACCGGTGACAGTGCGTAGACTATATCGGTGCAAACGCCAAATCCTATTCACAAGGTTCTCAGTCGCCCAACCGGAAAGAAGGGGAGCAAGGAGTTGAATCACCATAATGGACGTATACGACGTCGAGGAATCCCTGTGGGGAGTCGCGAGTGCCTGGAACGGTCGGGTCCCATAGCTTCGGTAATGGTTTGGCCTGCAAGCCCCACAAGAGAACTCCGATGAACGACGTCACCGTCGTAAAGCCCATCAGGATCCAGATACACCAGAAAAATACGATATGAGTTCGCTTGATAATCCCCAACAGAAAGAAACAAATCGACGTCTTGGTGGCCCACACCGCAATAGCAGCAACACACACAGCCATCTGCGCGTACTTTCCTGCCGTCACAAGCTGATGATACTTCAGGAAATGGGCATGTCGTCCGAAACCCGACCTTGCCGCCTCAATATCAAAAGCATTGGCAATGACATTCAGCGACTGCAACGAGTTAGTCCTGTAAACGTGGAAAGTTCCCTTGGTAAAGACGGCAGAGCCAGAGCCAGAGCCATACCGTGCCAAGGACCATGAGATAGTCGTCCCAGCCCAGCGAAAGGCCATACTTCAGTTTCCCAAAGACCCGCAAAACTGTCGTCAGAACTAGAACGGACATCGTAACAGCTATCGTGATGTATATCTCATAGCTACGGCTGACATCCTGGACGGCTGTTTCTGGCATGACAAGAGGAAAACAGTGGTATGTTCTCTCACGGGTGGAGGGTTTAACAGCTCGAAAAAAGCAGCTACACCAGCGGTCTGCTGACTTCACATCTGGAGATGAGCTTCGGTACGACGTCGTATGAGACCTAAATTACTTGACCACTGGTAAAATTCAATACCAACACAGGGACCAAGTTCTAAGACACTATCGGAGCTAAATGTGGGAAATGAAATCTAGAATGAGGCATGGAAAAGGCACCTGGATAAGGGAAAATGCCGAGGGAGGGATTCATATCCAAGCCACCATGGAGAGCAGACACAGGGATAGCATGCCATCCGATGAGAAGGCGGTGTATCGAGCTGAACTTGGGAAGGAGGGCAACCCTGAGGGAAGGAAGGCAATCTAAAGGATGAAGCGGCTGACTGCATGAGAATATGGACCAGACCAATAACATTGCTTGCTAATCCACTCAACCATCACCGTCGACCAGGTGTGATCTCCCCCGTTACACCGCGCCGTTCCCACAAAAACAATAAAGCGTCGAAGTGAAGATCTACTCCGGAAGCAACTCTCCGATCGCAAGGCAGCTTACGCGTTCCATTCGAGCCTTTGTACTACATCCAAACCGGTAACAGACGAAGCGTTTATCGAATCGGAGGCAAACGGTTAGCGAAGGAGTTGAACCCCTTGCCTTGCATGGTGGCCTAGGAATGACATAAGCACTGCACTAGTGTAATTCGTACTGTACTAAGGTAGTAGTAGGTACGAATTCCGTCATGCCGTTCTTGTAGGCTGAGTCGTTGAGTGATTTAGTTTATATTAGGTTCGATTCCTAACAGCGCTGGTACAATGGTGTTGTGGTTACCATTTCTCTTTGGCTGTACTCGTATGCACGGGGTTTCCGCGCACTCTAACCTAGAAAAGTTAGTTGCAGATAGTATCGGGTTTAGCGTACTGAAAACGGCACTAATATAATCAGTCATAGTTAGCGTGCGCGGAAACCCAGTGTGCGCGGAAACCCCGGTACGGCACGGTCCGCTTTAACAATACGGAGTACTTTACTGTGGTATCGACGTATCGTCCCTGTTTGGTACGAATGTTTTTACACCATTCCGTGAACCCGATACAGTGTAGGAGCGCAGTAGGGTGCAATAAGGCACTGGAGACAGGGCACAGGCAAAGAGAACATGCAAGTCTAAGTCTATCCGCCACCAGTGCTGGTGAGCTTGATCGTCTAAGTGGCTCTCCTTCGAAACTGCAGGTGCGGTCCTTCCTTCCAAGTTGTAATAAAATGGTCTTCGAATTGAAGCTCGGCCCCCTCTCGTCCATCACCCTGCGCACGAGCGATATGTCGGCCACCAAGCTCACTACGCGGCACGTTCGCAAGTTTGAAGTCGTATTCATTCAACAAATTCGCCAGACTGACACTGGTAACCATGTATACCACATGTTTCCCAGCGCACGCCCTGGGTCCCGTCTGGAATGGCTTGAAAGCTTGATGAGCACGAGTAAGCTCGTTCTCTGGCAGTACGCCTTTGATCCAGCGCTCTGGCCAATATCGACTCTCGTCGCGAAAAACTTCACGGCTTCGGAAAAGCCCATATAGGCTTAATCCAACCTCGGTTCCAGCAGGGATCTCTTCGTCGTTGATCAGGACGCCATCTTGCAGGCTCTCGCGCCAATGGACTCCAGCTGCAGGCGGCAACATGCGCAGCCCCTCGTCTATGCAGGCCCGGAGATATTCGCACGAGGCAAGTTCGGGGCCCCATTGAATCCACTCACCTTGGGGGAACTTATCTCGTATTTCCTTCCCGAGCTTTCTGTAAATGCCCGCGTTGTGCCCAAGATAGTACTGGACTCCCGACATCACGGTTGCATTTCCGTCAGATGCTATAGAGAAACATTAGTGTTAGAAAAGGATAGATTTCAATTCAATGGAGGGTAGTGCCTACCTGTGAAGGTAATGAAAGAACCTTCCGCGAGCATTTGCTCTCTGGTGTAGCTCGACATGGGCTTTCCAGTCCTTGGGCCTTGGACGATTGGTGCGAGAATGCCCTTTCCGACCTCACAGTTGTTGCTTATGGCCTTCTCCATAAATGGTTGGTACCAGGAGTTGAAGCGAAGAACAGCACCAGAAGCAATCGGCAAAAGCTGGCTAATGCAACTGCCAATACCCACATCGCTGAGGCTCGGCCACTGCTCATAGATTGCGAACTTAACAGAATGCATATGAAGGAGGTCGAGAATATAATGATGTTCAGAGCTATCGAGAAGTCCGACTCTTGTGCCGAAACCGAAATCTGTCATTTGGTCGAATGAAAGCCATTGATCTTTTGTCCATGTTCAGCAAATATCAATAATTCGAATCAAAGGGCTCTCTTACTCCACACACGCATGTTTCTAGCTTGTGACCATCCCTCATTCGAAGGTGGTCCCTCGAGGAGTCTCTGGAAATATATTTCCAAACTTTTGAGTACTGCAGGCTCGAATTGCTTCAGCGTGCTTGGAGATAGCCCAGAGACAACGATTTGCCGTAGACCTTTGTGCAAGGTTTTATCGACCGCCGTGGCAGCTGTCTCGCCGCCTTTCCAAGGTATCATCGTCTTGTAACTGCGGGCCTTACGGAAAGGCTTGCCAAATCCGTATATATCTGGAAAGTAATCGATCATTATTCTCTGAAACTTGTATTTGCAACTACTCACTTTGCATATCTGGAGCATGGAGTGTGAGAAGACGATTCGGGCCATAACGTACTATCTTCCCTTTGGACCAGAGTCAAAATTGAATCGAATATCGTATAGCATATGTCACATACCATATTTCTCGTGGCATCTTTTGATATCTAGATGCATGTCGCCTTGATATGAATGAAGAGCGGAGTACGCGTCGGTCAATTTAGCGAAGAAAGGCCCAGGGAATCGACTCAGAGGGTGGAAGTACAATCGATGAATACCAATTAGGATTATCTATCTCTCAATAAGCTCAGTCAGATACTTTCATACCTCAAACGGACGTAACTGAGGATCATGATCATAAAACCCAGAGGGACCCAGACACTGATCTGGGATCCCTCTCGCAGCAAACTTCTGTAGGCCATGGATGTATAGAATTGCTAAGTGATCCCGTGGTCACTGGACGAAAAACCGATTCAAGGGAGACGGCGCAGGCCAAATACTGATATCTTAGAAACAAGACTCGACAGATCGCTGCCATGGCCTACGACATCCATCTTTGAGCATCAGGCGAGGCAGACTGTTTACCAAGCTTGATGCAGGATATTGATCGATAGCTCTGGCTCTAAGGCACATTGGGCGAAGCCGCCGCACCCCTGGTTTCGTACTCCACCACTACGAAATAAAGTACACGGCATTCGGTAAGAGTCAGCTTACGCTGCCCTTGCCACTAGTGGGTCAGCCAATGCAGAGTCGGGTGTTTTTCTTGGACCGGAGATCCAGGTTTCTTTACCATGCACCACTGCTGTGAATCCCGGCATGCTGAGTCTCAAGGGTGGTACGTCTCAAAGGCGCAGTTTCTGCCTTTGGGACTGAGTGCCTGCGCAAATTGCCCAAAACGTTGCCAGCTCCGAGACTTCGTGGATCAGGAGTGGATCCTTTGATTTCTATGACGACTGTAATGGCGCAGGCTCATGTCTTAGCCCCAATCTTCGATTGTTCGTTAGAGAGGAAGCGTACTCAAATTGCCTTTCAAGGTTTCAATACTTGTTTTGGCGTACGGAAAAGCTACATTGAAAAGCAATCATCTAAGTAATTACCTGCAGGCAGGCCGACCTAATGAGTAGGTCGAGGACAGGGTAAGCGTTACGACCACTGCTAAGCACCATTCCGGGCTATGTGTCACAGTCAAGTAATTCGAGGCAGCCTCGAGAATTGGGTCTGGGTGGGCTGATCCATGGTCACAGTGTTCCTTGGGTGGTTTGTCCGCGACTGCATCACCACAGATAGCAGCGTCTCATCTTATATACTTCTGCTTAGCGGTTTAAGCTGCTGATGCAAAGGTGCTGTGCTTATGATTCTGCACTAACCTATATCCATCCTTCTTTGATTTCATATCAAGCATTTGCTTCATAAGTTCATACATTGATACACTGTTCCTTCGAAGCCTTGACCTAAGTTCTTGTATTTTGTGGTATGGCCGCGAACTCGAGTCAAGATCGACCAAAGCGGATCGCTATCGTAGGCGGCGGTATTTCAGGTATCGGATGCCTCTGGGGACTCAAAGATTTAGACTATGATATCTATCTCTACGAAGCAGAGCCGAGGCTAGGAGGTCATGCGAACACGGTGATGTTCCAGGGTCGCGGCCTTTCAGTACCTGTTGATACTGGGTTTATTGCTATGAACGAGCAAAACTACCGTAAGAACTCTCGCAGCGCTTCAGAAGACGAAATGCTCATTCAGGTCTGTTTAGCTGAGTTCAATAGGTTTATAACCTCCTTGGGCGTCAAGACCATGCCCACCGACATGTCTTTCAGTTTCTCCATGGACAGGACTTTTGAATGGGCTAGCACGTCAATGAGTGCCTTTGTAGGAAAAGCATCTAATCTCCTTAGTCCTTGGTTCTGGCGACTAGTTTTTGACATTGCTCGGTTCAATCTCTTTGCGACTGGCCTCCTTGTGCAACCCATTGATCTTGTGGACCCTCTCCCATCAGCGCAGCCTTTCCATGATGAGAAGGATCTCGACGGCGGGCACTACCAAGAACAGAAACTTGAGTCGATTGACGAATACCTCGGTCGCAACTCGTACTCGAACCAATTCAAGAAATACTATCTCATTCCAATGATTGCAGCCCCCTGGTGCATTGATCCAGATGAGTTCATGTCCAATTTTCCAGCAGCTACACTTATTCAATTCATGTGAGTTTTTCTTTAACTCAAGTCTCTAATCCACACGCCGAAGCGCTAATGACCATATACAGGTCCGATCATGGTCTTCTTGATACGGCTCTTAGGCGGCTTCAGTGGCGCACATTCAAAAGTGGATCCCAAGAATACGTCGATGCGTTCTCAAAAGCGCTGCGGCCAAATCATCACGTTTGCCTTGACGAGCGGATCAAGAGCTTAAATCGTCGAAAAAATAACGAGATCTCTTTAGTCATGGCCGATGGATCTATCGAAAATTTTGATCATGTCTTCCTTGCGATCCACGCAGATCAGGCCCTGAATCTGCTCGGCGATAATGCAACTCCTATGGAATCAAATATTCTGAGACACTTCAAAACTAGCAGGAATGTCTGCGTAGTGCATTCGGATATGTCGGTAGGTTTTTCTTACTCCTATCCCGCAAATTCTTCGTGGATTTAACCTGACCTGGCTCTAGCTCATGCCGACTCGACCAAGCGCTCGGGCGTCTTGGAACTGTCTCATGCAGAGCACTGGGCCGCGTTGCTCACCGTCGCAAGAGAGTGAGCACGAGGCAATGTCGTCTATCCGAGGCGAAAGACCTCTCTTGACAAAGTCTAGCTCTCCCCAGAAGATCTCAGTGACGTTTGATATGAATAGGTGGCAAGGGATCCCTGGACCAAGTGAACCTGGAAGTCCTGGACGCGTGTTGGTCAGCATGAACCCTATTCATTCTCCCCGAAATGCACAAGGTACATATGTATACGACCACCCACTCTTCAGCTCTGATAGTATTCAAGCATCGAGACGCCTTCATTTGATAAACGGCGTATCCAACGTGAGTTTTGCTGGAGCTTGGATGGGCTATGGCTTCCATGAGGATGGATTTACAGCTGGTCTCCACGCCGCTCGCAAAATGATAAACCGCCCTGGAAATACAAACAGGTCCAGCCGTACCGAACTTCGTCCCTGGATACATACATCCAGTCTAACAGAAAGATTTTGCAAAGTCATTATTCAAGTTATCCTGTCGTTGATCAAAGCTTGCAACTCTTCCAACGGCCAATTTTCGCAGTCGACTTGAACATTAAGCACGATCTGCAGCCAAAATAGAGTGAGCGTGTTCTGCGGACACCAGGTTTTTACTAGGATAGATGTACAAATACTGTGGTCGAATAGATCGTGCGCAATTTAGATTCTTCTTATGCTCTCTACCAACCCTTCGTACATGCGAAAGTAGACAGACCTAGTTCTTCGTCATGGCTCAGTACTAATCACAACCATGAAATCGCGTTGTATTTGGCTGAACAGGACTTCTTCTGGAAACAGTGTGACATACTAGAAGATTTGAAAAATACAATATCAAGGTAATAGTAGGATGATGCGTAGTTCTAGTGGTGGGAATACTTTTCATGTTGTATTACAAAAGGAACATCGTAAATTACGCACCGATACGGGAGCCCATACCTGCATGGCTCCGACAATAAATGAACATCCATATCCGTTCCGCTGTTCGAGTTCACTCTCGATCTTCACTAAACTTTTCCTGAGCCTAGACTTTTAGACACTCCAAACGACGATTCAACATGTCTACAATCAAGGACCAAAAGAGGATGGTTGATGTATTCTGTCGTCAATTCAAGTCTGCTCCATGGCAAACCATGTCGCAGTGGCAGGCTAAATCGCCCGTTGATGCCCCAGCAAGAGGAGGTATATGGATTAGCAGGACGACATTTCGTGCGCCCGTAGAAACTCATCTTCGAGATGCACTGTACCACGTGTGCGAACGGCTAAAGATTGCCGACCAAAAGATTACTCCGTCACAACAGATACCGCTTACAGATGTGGGCGTGGAATTCATTGGCTGTCGGTCCGGTGTGGATAACAACGCTCCGGAGCCAGAGATATCAGAGCAAGACAAACTTCAAGCTCTAGAGAGCGAGTGGAAGGGAGATCTGACCATCCTTTATGTCCATGGAGGAGGTTTGTTGTACGCTTCAATACAGCCCGAAGACTTACTGGTAAGCTAACATAAAGTATACCTTAGTACCGGCAGTCCGGCCGAATATCGCGCTGCTTCTGCTCGCCTGGCCCGCCTGACCGGAGCGCGAGTAGCGTCGATCCGCTATCGCCTGGCGCCAACCAATACCTTTCCAGCACCGGTGCTTGACATCCTCCTGGCTTATGCTAGTCTCATCTATCCTCCACCAGGGTCTCACCACAAACCTGTATCAGCGAAAAGCATCGTCATTGCCGGGAACAGCGCTGGGGCTAATCTGGGTATTGCGTTGACAAGAGTTCTGCTCGAGTTTAGTAGAGAAACGGGACAGCAAGGACCCAAGATACTGTTTCATGGGCAGTGTGTTCAGTTGCATCTTCCTGCAGGCGTCGCCGTCTTTAGTGGTTGGTGCGATCAGTGTGACGTACTTCCCTCGTGGTACGAAAAAGGCGAGCACGATATTCTGGTGCAGGTACAGCCGGCTCTCATGCCAGAATACCCTGCTGATGAGATCTGGCCCTCAAACCCACCGCGCGAACATCCTTACTGCGCTGGTTCAACTCTCGATCATGAATTGGTTTCTCCGGTGGCTGTAGGTGATTGGAGTGGTGCGCCGCCAATGTGGTTCGCTTGCGGCACCGAAGACCGTTGTCTTGATGGAAATCGAATGATTGCCAGCCAAGCTGCACGGTGTGGCGTGCCGGTTCTGTGGAATGAATATGAAGGAATGCCGCACGAGTTTGCGGTCCTGCTAGGCAAATTGCCACAATCGAAGCATTGCTTTGCTAGCTGCGCCGCTGCGTGCAAGGCATTTGGGGAGGGGAAACCTATCAGCTCACGCAGTCTGCGAATGAAAATGCCAGCGTGTGAGGACATTGATCTTGGTGATGTGGCAGCCCTAGCTCCCTTGCCTCTAAACGAGGTGAAAAGGCGCATGAGGGAGAGGACGCGCCATATACCTGTCTGGACAGGCACCCGATCGTTGAAATCGAGAATCTGATGTGCGTAGATTACTTGTCAAGACAAGAACACGCTTAAGGATTTAAGCCTGTGCGTATACTTCCCAGCAGAATTGAGAATACCATCATTATTACCCGTGAACATTGTTACTATACTTCACGAAGATAGAAGTTTTTGCCTCTGCCTATTACCTGCACTCCCTCTCAGTAAAATTTCGTACTTCCACACCCCGTTTATCCGCCCTCTGTTCCTCCCAGCTATCCCTTGCAACGGCTCCTCAAGATCCTTTCTAAGAACCCGTGAGTCAATTTCATCGTGGAGTCGCTACTCGCTCGACCGCGTTGACCTCTCTGAACGTTACTATATGTTTCCATTCCCACAGCCCCCGTCGATATTTCGGCTGACAATGTTGGGTTCGACATCTTTACTCTCGTCGTTTTCTGCTCCAGCGTTATGAAGAAAAATGACTCCTATCTCGCTGAGCTTGTCGTTGTCATCGCACTTTTTAAAGCTCTAAAGATGATTCAACATAGATTGATCGATGACTTAATCATGTCATACAGACAAGTCGAGGAATCAAATCTTTATATACTTTTCGACTTCTATCTTTATCAAGGATGAGAGTACGTCTCAGGCTCTCAGCAGTCATAGTCATCAATTCGTCCAAGCGCTGATGCAATGGTATTAGCTCCGATGGGTATTTTATAGTTGCGATCTTGAGCTGTTTCGTGAGTGTTTTTTTTAAGGTAAAGTAAGTAGTTTCGCAATACGGAAATGAAGCAGGCGCTCTGGCCGGCGCCAGGAGCAGAATGGCAACAATGCTAGTGACCTAAAAGCCCGGAGAGGCTGTCCCACGGATCGATCAGGTGAGTCTGGAATGCTACCCATTAAACAGATTGTGCTCCAGAACCATTGCCTGTGTGTGAGTGCCTGTCCCAAACGGAACTGTCTCACAAACACATGGTCGCTCCTCCACCAACTCTTTCACACACGCACCTTAGCCATACATGAGCGTACACGAGATAGAGTAAGATCATGCGCATCGGTCTAACGCACGTCTCGATAGCAACGGCCCAAGCTGTCGAAGACGCTCATGGTCACGGCACCCCTACGACTAAGTTCGATTCCTATGGTTCTTCTGCATCGACTCATCTAACCGTGTCGGATACAGGAGATTAAAGCCGTGCGAAACCCCGAGAGCAAAAAGATTCGCATCCGCCCTTCCGCAGAAAGCCGTCACAGCGCTCGAGTATGTTTCCAAAGCGCCCTTGCCGCGACGAGTAACTGTGCTCGATTCGAAAGCGACGGCAGCACTCAACGATACGAAACGACTGGGTCTGTCCCATCTACAAGCCCACAAGCACACAACTCTCATCCCGCGCCCGCCACTGCACAACCCCTTTCCCACAAACCCGCAGCGAGACGGACATGACATACGTCAAGCCCTGACTCGCTCACTCCAACCCGCCGCAACCCCGAGCTAATCGCCAAGATACTGTAGCTCAACCCCCATCAAGATATCCTCACAGCATGGTACAAAGCCTGCGAAGCTGCGAATGAGCTGCGAGACGTTCCGATCTATTACCTGCGCATAGTAGATTTCAATTTGAAGAAAGGAAAAGAAAAAAAACCAGATGGCTGCGGGCAAAGAAACCCGCTAGTGAATTTTTCATATGCAATGTGGCGACGAGGGCATGACCGGTTATCATCCGCTGCACTGCCGAGCTGCCTGCCGGCTTGGTTTTATTTTTATTTTATTTTATAAAAACCAAAGGTGTGGCTTCTATGGAAAAGGGGGGAGCTGATTTTGCGTGCTGGGGTTCTGGGTCTCGCTGTCGTCTGAGTGCATGGCTGTGATCGAAATCGTGGCTGGCGAGGTTTTTTAGTTGATTGATAAGACGACTGACGCGTATATGATCTGGATGCGAGATAGTTCTTTTCAAGAATCGTGGATACGGTAACGAGAGTTGTTGTTTTTTCATTCTTCGCTGCAACGTCCGCAGATTTTCCATGTCAGCTGTTTGTTGCACGAGTAATTTCAAGCGGATTGAATCTTCAAGAAACGTTAATTTGAAATCTATGTACTGTAGCATCCTCCCACTTTCGCCACCCAGCCCGCGCATACATACATCTCTCAAAGCATGGCTATTCACTGCTCTCAACCATATTTGCTAGTGATACTCATTATTCGGAACCAAAATCCCGAGGCAGGATGTAGAACCCCAACAGAGCACCAAGATACAGCTCTACCACCTCAAACGATATCGCCATCAAGCCCTCCTCCGCCTTCCCATCTGCCAAATAACCTCGAAACCGCCGTCTGTCCCCAAATTAACATTCAGTGCTCCGAGCCCCCCCCCCCCTCTCTCCCGAATCTCGCTGAAAGTTTCTACACAAAGCACCGACTCCATTCCTCCAACCGCCAGCCCGGGCCTTACTCATCAGTATCCCAAAGAAGAGTTCCGCCATCCGGGAAAACCGCGCTCGCTCTTTTCTTCCCGCGAGGAGATTCTGCTGCCCACAGAGAGTCCGGTCTTCATACTTCCATTAAGATGGACTTGGTTGTCCGAAAAAGCATCTTCTCGTTCTCATCGGAAAGAGCGAGCTGCTAATCGATTTTACTGCTCTCGTACGGGGCCCTGGGCTATGCGAAGGGGGAGTCTGGGTAGGTCACCGGGTTCCCGCATGGGGCAGGCAGGAGATTACGAGTAAGGGCGTGCCGTTCATTCGGTTGATCAATTGGTTATTAACGGGTTGAGAAGCATCATGTATGGTTCAGGCGTATTGGGAGAAGGAAGGTTACGTTGGACTAGTCGATGGATTTTTAACGTATCATAACCCCACGTTCAGGGAAACCTTAGACGTTGAGTTGTTCTTGTGGGCTAGTAAGGTACATTCGAGAACGAGGCGCTTGTAATATCAGAATACTCAGGGCCAGAAATAGGAGTCCAGTGAAATTTTCGCATATTTTAGCAGCCGACAGTTTATGATGACATCGACATTGACATCTTCTCGCGCCGAAACTGTTAAATGTGTCCAAGGGGGGCTTGAATAAGTGAAAAGCAATCGATTTTTGATTCCGGACACTGGAAATTACCCCAAGTATGAGCTTGATAAGGAGAAGTTCGAAAGATCATTCTCGGCCTCCTATAACGATTGCTGGTAGGGGTGTCGTGTTGAGTATAAACAAACCTGCGTCTACCATGTCTCTTGCTTGTATCTTCCTTCTTTTTCCATTAGTTGTAAGTACTCTTCAGCCGTTCTTTGTGGCATATGCCCACATTGTTTGAAGACCTCAGTGAGTGCCACGCGAACAGCTTGTGGCATCTTGCCCGATGATCCACAAACATACACAATCCCCTCGGAGTCGTGGAGTAGCCGGAAAACCAGGTCGGACTGCTGTTTGATAAGGTCTTGGACGTAGATCTTCTCCTTTTGATCCCGAGAGAAGGCTGCAAAAACCTTCAATGGCATCTTGCTTTCTAACTCTGCCCACTCGTGTTGATAAAAGTAATCCGAGTTCTCGTTTCGAGAACCAAAGAATAATACACTTTCTCCAACAGCATGCAAATTATTGTTTGTTTTGTTTCCATTTGCTTGTCTTTGGACTTGAGTCTCCAGTTCTTCGGCCCACTGAAGCCGCTCCCATATCAAAGACCTCATCGGTGCAACACCCGTTCCAGGTCCAATCATTATTACAGGACGTCCGGCCTCGGCTATCTTGATGCCTAAGGAACCCTTTTGCAAGGTAGCAATCATTTCCGCGCCTGGAGACAGGGCCGCTAGGTATCGTGTACATACTCCTTCGCGTACTTTCTTGATTACAGTCTTATACTTGACAATAGCCACCAAAAGATCATAGTATGATTTCCCACTTGCAGCTCGTTTTAACTGCCCACCACTTGCAATGCTGAACTGACGGCCGCGAAGTTCTGGTAGTACATTGGCAATCCATTGCCAGGGAATCCGAACAGATGCAAACTCTTGCAAAACTTCTGGTATACTGCGTCTGGGTCTGGTCGTATAATCATACAATTCATCAATGTATTCCGGCCTTGTAAACTCGAGTAACCTTTCCTTGTGAGATTGATCCTGAGTGAAGTGAGCAATCATAGAGAAGAAAGAGCGGCGAGGTACAGCTGTGATATCCAAGTAACTGGTCAGTAATCCTCGCAATGTTAGGTTCTCGCATTCTGGCCTGATTGGCACCGGTTGTACTGGGCTTAGATGTGTTGCCGGCATTGGCCTTGTCAATACGAATTTCAACGACTTATCCGCAATGTCCTTCCATTCCATCATGTCGAGGAACTTATCTACGTCCTCAGAATAATTCTTTGGATATATTGTAAGGACATCTCCAGGGTCATACTCAACTGTTGACATGCCCGCGAGCACAATATGGCGTACGTCCTGCCAGTGGCTCATAGGAGTCAATCGTTTGTTCTGTTCAAGAGTGACGGCGAGCCTTCCGTAAGACTCACGCATTTGCTTGCTGGGCTTGCTGGGAATTTCCATTTTAGTAAGTGGTGTTGACCTTTCCACCGAAGCTTCAGTCGATGTCCTATTCAATTGCGTCAAGTCATGGTGATTTCCGTTAGTAATAGAATAATCGGGCCCATCTGAGGGATGTTCTGTAAATTCTAAAGTCCACTTGGGTTTGAGCAATACGTCCTCTGGGACAATGCTAGTGCCCTCGTCCAACGGAAATATATCCAAGAGATGCAGGCGAAGATCCGTCGACCATGGCACAAACGTTGCATCGAGACTTCAGCAAGGTAGTCAGAGAAATACTCTTATGAAATTAAGTCATTCATGCGATCCAGGGACCTTACCCTTCTGGATGCTGCTCATCGCCTTCGCCCCGAGGGTAGAGCTCATTCGCTCCCAACTGAATCAATCTTTTGTGAAGTTTACGGGCAGCCCAGTTAAACCTATTTTAAATCAGCTCATAATTCTGAACGGCGTGAAGATTCCAGTCTACTTAGGGTACGAGCTGTCCCCAAGTCCAAAAGTAGTAAATTGGACATCCTCAAGGTAATTGGGTGGCAATCTTCGCCGCAGCAAATTCTTCCAAAACTGTCGCGCATTAAGAGGTAGATCACCCTGACCTGTCGTTGATATAGATACAATCACAGTTGAGTATTCAGATAGTGATAACTATCTTCGATCAGTCTCGGTTATACTGATCCATTCTGTGCCACGTACCGGCTCAACCGCATCCAATTTTGACACATGTGTTAGGAAATTGAGGCGCTCTGTGATAGAGCCGAGTTCTTCCGCAACATCACGCGCATTACCGGTTTCGGAACCGTACAGTATCAGAGCTGATCTGTCGTGACGCTGACCCGCCGTCATGGTTGGGGAACTGAATTTGCAATGTTTTCTCAGCCGACACCGAAGCGGGACGGACGATAGCCCAAACGGTGATGATGGTGGCTCTGAATCATCATGAATCATCAGATATCTACATTGTTATACGAACACTTCTTTGTGATGTATACTATCGTCTCTCCTCATGCAAATGCTTCTAAAGTTCAGAAGACTACTACATTTTGTAATACTAATACAATAAAACCTGAGGTGCTCTCAAAATTCTTCCCACTTGTCATCATCACCACCCTTGTCTTTCACCCCTTTCTTCATAGCAGCTGTGCCGATAGCACTTGGCTTACCTCCAGAGCTCATCTTGTTTGAGACTCCCTGCTGTTCGCTCGCGGAACCACCAAAAGAGTCCCAAAAGTCTTTCCGTTCTGGCTCCGCCGTCGATCTCGATGCCCCTTTAGAACCATTACCACTTCCCGAGTCTTCTACGAATTTGTTGAATTGCTCCGCTGCGCCTTTGGTGCCCGTCTGAACCTTCTGCGCCATCTGGGCAGCAGTGAGTCGCGCTTGGGTTGCCACATCGGCTTCTGCGATCTATGATATCCATCAGTGACCGTACCCAGACCTGTATACCTATAACCCATGGTAGATAAAATTGGTTCCGGGAGATATGATGAGATTGCATGAAGAACTAGAGAAGCCTACCTTCTGAGCAGTTGGCTGTATCCACCCATCGTTGACCGTCTTCGCCCCCTTTCCCACAGTCGTCGTAAACCACTCAAACCCCTTCGTAAGCGCTGCAACCGGATCTTTTTGGAACTCATCCACACCAGGCAGCACTCCTCCTTTCTGCGCAACCCCAGCTACAGGCGCAGGCTCACTTCCAAACCCGGCGTACTTTCCCCCTTGCGAAGGCGGCAAATCCGCCGACCTTGACGCATTCTCGTTTCCTTTCTTTGAAAAGAAAGACTCATTTGCCTCTTTTCTTGAACGTCCTGCTAGAGCGCCCGCGGGCGACGCCGTCCTCACCGGTGTTTCCCCGCCAAACCCACTAGGTGTCACGACCCTATTTTCCATCTTCTTCTTTGCTGGCATCGGCCTAAATTCCCTTCCCTCAACGCTCGCGCTCAATCTCTCTTTCCATTCTTCCCCCGTGTCTCCTGAATATCTGTCCTCCAAGCCCACATCCGCCCATTTCTTCCCCTCTTTCTCTTCCCAGAATGATTTCCAAGCCTCATTGCCTCCCAACTCCATCCTTTTCATCTCATTCCCTTTGAATGCATCCATGGTGATACTGCGCACAAAGGAAATGTGTACGCCTAGTCCGCGATGTAGACCAGCGCATGTAAGGCAGATGAAATTGCCAAACTTTGGAGAGGCCCATTGGGGGGATGGTGCGCCGCAGTCGCAGCAGATAGAGTTGCCAGGACGTTTCTGGATCGCAAGAAGCTATCGAACTCGTGATTAATGTTTCTGTTTTGTAGTGAATAAATCCGATTTGGGATTGGATACCTTGCTCTTGGTTTCAGGGTCGACCTCCCACATGACGCAGTGTGCCGCATGTGCAGCCAAAGCAGTTGAGAACTATCTAGGAAAGCGTAGCACTATATAGGATACATCGCTTAATTCTCCCTTTTATAGACTCGTTGGCGAGTGGGCTTACTTTGGCATCCTCAGGCTCTGTAGCTTGGATTAACATCGTGATGATCCACAAACATAAGCGCGTTTTGGGGCGATAGGAAATGCCCTGTTCACACTGCAGAACACTTCATCAAAGCAATGCAACTTTTCCATTCCGTTGTTCTTTCGCTAACTGAGCACTAGTATACAGAGGTCATAACGACCAGAGCTAGAAGCAAACCAGCAAGAAGAGAAATTCGTAAATGTGTTAATACAATCACTCCCGAGTCCTGCTGCCAAGATAAAGCCTCTAGAAACCCCCAATAAGGAAGCAAGACGCTCTAAATGCCACACCGAACTATCACCATGCTGACTGCCACCCTCTGGACAAGGAAGTAACCTCCAAAATGCATCACCTCTTGAATTGAAGATCCAGTACACGCAGGAGCTTGAAGAGGCTCTGGGTGCATCGATCTCTAGCCTCTACGATGCAGCTTAGGCAACGGTCGCAGGAGAGTCGTTGGCTTGAACAACCCCGTTCTCGGTCAGGGGCGCCGTTCCTACAGCCTCGGGGTCGACATCCTCTTTGCCAGGACTATCGATTGCGACCTTGACAGCGATTTCGCGACCTTCAACTTCCTTGCCGTTCATCTCGCTAACAGCTTTCTGTTGCAATTCTTCAGAGCCGAGGGAGACAAAGCCAAATCCACGACCTTTACGAGGCTCGTTACGAGCTTGAAGCTTCTTGACCATAAAGCGCGGAATTGGTCGAAGAGCGATCTTAGCAGCAGTGGGGCTGTATGCTTCGAATAGTTCTTTAAGCTGGTGGGAAGTGTTAGCAAAGTCCGAGTGGTGTTTGAGGTACAGAAACATACCTTCTCTTCGCTAAGGTCATACGGGAGGTTGGCGACCATGACCTTGTTCTTCGATGGAATACCGTCCTCAGGGGGTCCACGCTGTTTTGGTTGTCTTGGGGTACGTGGCTTACTCTCGGTCGTAGTTGCCTCGGCCGCCTGCTCGCCAGTGTTCGCTTCGTTTGTAGTCTCGTTTAAAGGTAGAACCTGACCAGATACGTTCGTTGGACCATCGGCGTTGTTCTGGTGCTGCCAAAAATCCTCGGTTAGCTGAATCGACTTGTTATCAATCGAACAGAACACCGAACGCTTACGCTTCGACCGCCACGGCCAGAACGACCACCACGACCACGGCCACGGCCGCGTCCGCGCCCAGAATTCCTCCTCCTCCCACCTTCACCACCACTAACACCTTCCCCACCACTAGCAGCCGCCTCTGCCTTCTCTGCTGCAGTCTCAGGCTTCCTAGCAAGCTGCACCGAGACCTTACGTTCAAGGATCTCTTTGCCCGACAGTTCATTAATGGCACGTTGAGCCTCATCCGCAGTGGACAGATCTACAAAAGCATAGCCAACGGGACGAGTGGTGCGGGGGTTGGTGGGGATTGATGTGGTCTCCCTAAAGCATAACATTAGATGTACTCGTGGACGGAGGACGGAATGCAAAGTAACTTACACAGAGTAGCCGGTGAAGAATTCCTTGAGATCCCCCTCAGTGGTCGCGTATGCGAGGTTCCCAATATAGAGACGACGCCCTTCAGCTGCACTGGCAATAACAGCCTCATTTTCGGAGGCGTTGGTGGGCTCGCCGCCTGTGGCATTGTTGGCTGCAAGGGGAGCAATGCTGGTATTGGCTAGAGTCTCAGTAACGGTGTCGACTGCAGACATGTTGACTGATGTTTTGATTTATGTGAGCTTAGCTTTGTCGGTCCTTAAATATCAAAAGCTGATGCCGTTGAGGGTTATCTTGACGGAGGGGGACTTGAAAGGGTAGCTTAGGCCCTAGATGATTGTTCTTGAATTCAGAAGGTTGAAGTTGACGGTCGTTGAATGTTTGTTCGTGTCAAAATAAAAATTTAGGGGATCGAAATTTCCTAATGGCAAAGTTGGTATTATATCCCGCCGCTAAATTAGGCGAGAATACCGACGGCTTCACTGCCCCTGCTGCGGATTGCAATTTGTTGTCAATACCTCCCGTCGTCACAAGTCGAATCGTAAAACACAAAGACACATTCATGGAAGTTGCGAATTCACTGCTAGTGTGGGTGAATGGGAAGGGGTTATTGTGGGTATCTATTCCTTTGTTTAGAAGGCTCGAGGGTTTATCAGAATCCTCTCAGTTCCTTCAGGAGCACCTGCTCTCTCTGGCCTGTCACTCTCTCGAATCGGTCGGCATTCATAACAAATGTTCCCCTTCCTCCTGTCAAGCTTCTGAGGTGCTTCAGGTAACCCACCATCTCTTTTAAAGGTACTCTGGCCATAATACTCCTCTGTCTTGAACTACTATCAATCTCGCCATGCTCCTCGTTTTCGCCAGACTGGGACGTGGCGAAAGGGTCTGGAGGAGTGTAGACCTTGCGCAAGTCAATCATCGGGAGGTCCTCTCGTGTAGCGTTTCCTCCTACAGCTGATACCACGTCCGCATCATCAAGGGAAATGATATGCCCTCCACGAGATGAAGACATATCATTCACGACCGCGCCAAGGCTGGCTTCATCAGTACTTATTGTGACATTCATCACGAGCTCCATGAGAGCGGAGCCTCCTTGCACTGTAGAATTCTGGATCGCGGATTTAGTAGCGAGACGTGCTGCTGATTGAATCGCGGATGGTGTAGTTTCATTACCGAAAATCTGGGTTCTGGGATCAATAGTGAGCGACACTTTGGCATTTGTCAGCGGAAAGCCGTGGGCAACACCTCGACCAAGAGCGGCGAGAGCTCCGTTCTTGAGGGCTGCATGAACTATTGGGAGGGGTAGGTGAGATGGAAGCTCGCCGTTCCATGATTCAAGCGTGCCGTCTGCATCCTCGGTATCGTCAATAGAGGTTGTTATCTGGTTGCCATTTTCAAGAGTTATATTATTATAATCATCCAAAGTTGTGTCGGTTTCAAAATCTTCAACCAAAGGCCCGATTGTAGCAATGCAGATAGCTTTGCCCTTTTTACCCGCCGTTTCCTGATCAAAGGTCCAGGTTTCCGGCAAAGAGGGCACTAATACAGATTCCCGATAGGCAATCTCTATTTTACCCATGGATGCCTTGGCCTTGAGGTCCTGTATCAATCGATCCCGTGCAATCTCTAGGTGAAACTCGCCCATCCCACTCAGAAGTGTTTGACCAGAGTCTTCGTCCACATTGAGTTGTAAGCTTGGGTCTTCTCGAACGAGTAAAGCCAACGCATTGGCCACCGGTTTTTCTTCGCTTAAGCTTTGAGACTCGATACTCGAGAAAAACACAGCAGGAGGGACCTCAATTGGCCGAAGCTGCAGGCTATTCAGCGGAGCAGGGGGCCCTGTCTTAGGGTTCGCGCCTTTGTAAGATATCAAGGTGTCTCCTGTCCTCGCATACTTTAGACCTGGTATTACGCCGATCTGACCCGCTGAAATAACGGGTACTTCGACTGAGTCGGATGCGTACATTTTGAGCAGTCGAGGTGCTCGTTCAGAAAGCTGAAGGTTCGTATTGAACAACGACGTGTTTCGTTGAATAGTGCCAGAATAAACTCGTACATAAACAAGGGCGCCCCGTCGAGCATCATGGACGACCTTGAAGGCTAGTGCACAGGCTTCAATCGATTGCACGACAGCAGTACTGGACTTCCGGGAAAGTCTCATTTGTTTCTTTGGCTTTGATGATGAATCGGCTTGCTCGGAAAGGAGCTTACCGGCTAGCAAGTCTGCAAGCCTGCCATTGATGTTACCCACGCTGACTTCAGGATTTCTTACTTCGCCTGGATTGGGTAATAAATTCACAATAGCATCAAGGAGCGGCTGGACCCCAATATTCCTGAAGCTTGCACCAGCGAAGACAGGAATAACGTTGGATGTAGTGTCAAGCACACACCGCTTCAGACTAGAGGTTAGATCTGCTGGGGAGATTGCTAAATGGTCCTCATTGCAATCGAGATATTTCTCAACCATGATATCGTCATGTTCACTGAGTAGTTCCACTAACGCCACTCGAGCTTTCCTGATTTCCTTACCAAAATTTGCATCATTGGGAGGTAGATCGTCGATATCGATAATCTCAATGATCTTTCCATCTCCGCCGTCGGCCCATCGATAGGCTTTTAAACCAATGACATCGCCAACACCCATGAAGCGGCCTTTGCCACCCTCCCACCAGGGTATTTGGCAGACGGCAGGCCAAGCAAAAAGCCTGGAGGCAACTTCTTTGACAGTCTTTCCGAAAGCCGCTCCATCTCGATCTAATTTGTTGACATAGATGATTCTTGGGATATGATACTTAGCTGCCTGATACCAAACCTTCTCAGTCTGAGCTTCTACGCCTGCCACCCCATCGAGGATGCAAACAGCCCCATCAAGAATACGAAGAGATCGCAAGACTTCGAATGTGAAGTCTGCGTGTCCAGGGGTGTCGATTAGGTTTATGATATGAGGATTACGAGATGCCGGAGCCAGAAGCGGTGTCCCTGCCTTCTGGACTTTCCCGCTATGCTGGCTTTCTTGTGGCAATGGAGGCCAGTGGAAAGTGATAGCAGCAGATTGAATAGTCACACCTCGAGCCCTTTCAGCAGGAAGGAAGTCTGTCACTGTCGAGCCATCATCTACATCTATAATAGAGATTAGCCTTGTGCAGAGATGGAGGTATATACGATTTTGTAGAGGATCCGACATAAGATGAAGGTAAAGGACAACAACATCAGATGTGAACAGTAGATGTTACATACTCCCTATACGACGAGTGTGTCCACTGTAATAGAGCATACGCTCAGTAGTAGTTGTTTTACCCTGGTAGGATGTAAGCTTTAAATGAAACCAAGATTTTCAAAGTAAAAATGTACTGCATCAATATGTGCGATGATGCCAATGTTTCTAGTCTTCTCGATAAACGCCTGGGCGTCTTCGACGGCAGTTTCTACTCTTTGGGAATAGGACGAGCTGAAACCCCATCTCGGTCTGCTGGGCGGTAACGTTTTCTGAAGATATCTGCACCAGACACGACATGCCACCAAACCATGCTGCATCTACAGAACGACCTTTGAAACCCAGATCTATCGACAGCGCTGCCTTCGATACTAGTCACTTGGTCGTACAGTACCGTGGTTACATGAGGCTCTGTGATAGTGGAGCAATTCTCTGGTTGAAATTTCGCCGGTTCGCCGAACCGCGGGCCTTGGCATCAGACTTACCCACCATTGGCATTATCTACTTACCGTAGCGTGCGTAGGTACCTTCACAGACATGACTTGGCTCTAATCAATCTCCTACTCGGATACTCAGGTTAACCCCCAATATAACTGCGATTGCACTTCTAGTGTGTAGGAACTCGAGCGCCTGCTGATTGATGTGATCGGCGCCCTGATCTGGAGTATTCTCTTAGAGAAACCAGGTATAGGTAGAGCTTCCTTGATCCCAGCTTCTGGTTCTGGCTCTGGCTCTGGCTCGCCATAATGGATTACTCGTCGCTACCAAACGACCCGGATCTGCCCGCGGGTACCTCTCCATGGCAGTCCTCTCCGCAACATCCCAATAGGCGGAGTGACAGCATGTCAGAAGCAGGCAGCGTTCCCTCGTCACCTCTCGCAAAGCATTCGCCATACAGACCCGAGTCCAGCCAACAAGGCGATGAAGGTGTAAATGACCAGGAAAGGCTCGCCGCCAGTAATGGGGTTTTTGGAACCGAAAGAGCAGCAGACTTGTCCGCGCCGGTGCACAATGGAAGCGCACAATATATGTCTGGGGAGAACCAATCTTCGCCCCTGGCTGAACAAGGCTTCCAAGGACGGCAACAGCAGCCACAATCACACCAGGATCGCCAGTACCAGCAACAACAATATCAGCAGCAGCAGAGAGCCGCGGGCCCCAACAGGTATCACTCTAGTGCTCGTCCCACAGCGAGGCAAGCTCTGCCGCAATACAAGTTGCAAGCGAAAGTCACTGGCCTGGAGAGGACGGGGAGGAAAGATCCAGCTGTACGATTCGATGTACATGTGAGTTCAATGGCCGGTCAACGACAGTCGTAATAATAGCTAATGTAGTACGTAGACAAACCTACCTAGATTTCGCACCACCCAGTTCAGAGACGTCAAGCGTACACACTCTGAATTTGTCAAGCTCGCTGATCACTTGATATCCTCAAACCCGGAAGCCTTCGTACCTGCAGTCCCTTCCCCTTTGACTTCTGCTGGAGTCGGGACGGACGAAGACGAAGCCCGAGTAAAGGGGTCTTTGCAAAGATGGCTGAATTACGTGTGTGGCAATGATGTTCTCATGCGAGACGATGAGATGGTTTTCTTTGTGGAAAGTGACTCTGGCTACAGTCCTGTGAATAGGATGAAGCAGCCTGCTACTGGAGTTCGGAGGAGAGTTATTAAGCAGTTTGCACCACCGCCAGATGACACCCCTGAGCTGCACGAAGCGAGACCCACAGTCAAACTATTCTACTTAGGTGCAATGGAGGCAGGGCAAAAGGTTGATCGAGTAGTCAAAGCTCGACGAGGTAAACACATAACCCACCTATCCTTGCTCTAATGCTCTTACTAACAGGCATGAAAGGGCTCGGCCTAGCAGAATCCGACCTCGGCGTGAAAATCGGCGCCCTGCACGTTCAAGAAACCCACCCCGGCCTGGCAGCTGCCTACCGCAAACTTGGCAAAATCATCCAGACAACGGGCGACTACCACGCCGCCCAAGGCACCGCCGAAGCTACCACTCTCGGCGACCCTCTCAACTACCACTCCTCTGACGCCTTCATCGTCAAGGAAACCCTCACGAACCGTCACATCCTCTTACGCGACTACATCTCTGCACAGCAAGCTACCCGCTCCAAACTCTCTGCCGCCGATCGGCTCAAAGCCAGCAGTTCCGTGCGAAGAGAAAAGGTCGATGAGGCGATTAGCGCCCTCGACGAAGCGAGGAGCCATGAGCTTTACCTGACGCAGAAGACCCAAAGAGTGACGGCGAACTTGCTGCACGAGAAACGCCGCTGGTTCGCCCGCACGGCCGCAGATCTCCGCGTCAGCATTCGCGAATACGTCCTCCGCGAAATAGAAGCCGAGCGCCGTACCCTCGCAACCCTCGAATCCGTGCGCCCAGACGTCCGCGCCATCGACGCCTCCGGCGGCTTGTCACGCCTTGGTCGCGAAACCCACCCCCCCATAAAGAGATCCAGCATGGCGGCCAGTCAGGGCCCGAAGGGCGACGCGTGGAGCGGGGTGCCGCGGAGACAGGACGCGCTGGAGCGGAGTGTCAGCGGGGGTTTCCCAGCGAGTGTGCCTGAGGAGGAAGGGGTGAATGGGCAAGGCAGGAAAAGGGCGGCTAGCGGGGCAGGCAGTCTGAAGGGGGTGAAGGAGGAGGAGGATGAGGATCGGGTGGATGCGAAGAATGCGGCTAGTCGGTTGGCTACGAGTACGTTCTAGGGGTGGGAGGGGCAGGAGCTGGATTCAGGGAGTACGCACGTTGCGGGGCGGGAGGGGTTTCCCTGATTTGGTTTTTAATTTGCTGCAAAGAAATTCGCACTTGCGGAGCGATGTATGATCAAAAAGTGTGCCTGTACATTGTGGTGCTTCTCGGTGCTTACATGAGCCTGAAAGCTTATGGCAAACCGATTGGGATCATCATTATATCGGTCTCGCGGCCTTTGTACATTGCCAAACGGCCAAATGACGACTGATTTACGGTTTTCAGATCATTCGAAGTCGCTTTTGTTTCTTGATGTTGTTCTGTTGCAATGCCGCTTTCCTCTTTCGCCCTGGGTGAGTGTCGCGAGTAGTCCATTCAAATGGGTCGTCAATTCTGCTACATGGCTGCTTGGATTTCATGATAGTTTGAGCTTTCATTTCTAGTGTGTGATATGACTATATGAAGTGTTCTCTTCCATATTCTCACAAGAACCTATCTACAGCTGGAGAAATTGCCAATAAGAAGGATTGGTAAGAAGCAAGAACCACGATGATATCTTAGCTAAGGAGCTGAACGAAGAACACAGTACAATCTGGTGATGCTGCTACTATCCTGCATGTACTAAGCAGTCCCACATCGAGAAGTAGAAGAGAGAATATGGAAGCATTGTACCCTCATATTATTACCCCCTGTATCAACACCTAAGAAGTCCTTATTCGCTCCTGGCAGGCCCGTCATCATGCACACCCAAATCGTGCGGATGTTTCATCGCCGTGCCTAGATGCCCTTTCCTCTGCTTGGCCGGAAGTCTACTTGGATAGAACGCCGCATTGATAGCAGCCATGTGTGCCTTGACCTTTGCCCTAGCCTCCTGGATCCTTCCATGGCCTTTGGCTGAAAATTCCAGGATAGGCGTTGAGACGAGAGCCGAGAAGATATCTAGGAGTTCCGGAACGGTCCTATCGTGCTTTTCGGCGAACGCAGCAAAGTCAAATTGGTACTGTGGCTGGCTGGCGAAGTCGGCAAGTAGATAGCTCGTTAAAGGTTTATTGCGCGGTTTGGCTGCTGAGATGATAGCAGGGACACTGCGCGGGGCTGCCTTAGGAGGAGAATGGTAAGTGCGGTCCGATCCGGAGTCAGTGGTGGCGAAATCGGCCGTCGTTGGCCGAGACAGGCTCTTCGGGCTAGATGTCACAGCTACTCCGGCAGAGGCGCGGGAAGGACTTGTAGCTGGATCTATGATCTTACTGCATTTGCTAACGATTTCCACTTCATTGGTGCTCTTCCGTTTCAATGGGTGGCTATTGGTCGTGGATGGTGGAACCGGCTGATCTAGCTGAGGCTGGTGCTGTGTGATTTCTGCGTAGCCAACAGCTGCTACATAATTAGTAACAATTCTAGGTTTGAACGATTGATTGATGATACCATTAACAATCAGCTGTGTTAGGGATATGGATCTCATACTACTGCCGCCGTGATCTTCACCCGAACCTAAACCAGAGACGGATTTGCGTCTTGATTTTCCAGGGCTTACCGCTGATGCCTCTTGGTCTGCAGCTAGATTGGCAAAACTCAATGGCTGCTTGAGAACGTGACGGCGTTTGGCTCGGCTCTCATGTTGTTCCTGTTGCTTAATCGTCGTGGTTGCGTCGATCTTAGTGTTGTCTTCTTCGTCAGAAGAAGAGATGTAGATTGGCGATGAGAAGGCCATGGTCTGAAAGTGCAAACGAAAGATCTTAGCAACTGAAGCTTGAAATCAGGCGTTCAGGAAAGAGCTGTAACCACTAGCAGACAAAGAGTCAAGGTGGAAGCAGCTTAATAAGAGAGTGTCCAACAGCGTGGTTGTGGAATAAATCGGAAAAAAACACAAGATCGCAATTACAGTATGCGGTGCAACCTAATGCCAAGCATGATGAGGACCCCATTAGTCAAATTCGTCTTTGTTTCTCCTGCTACGGCCATCCGCAAGAATTATGCGGAGAGCTGCTATCAACAATAACAGTCTGACTCGCGCTACCACTGACCAATCGTAATAAGCAGCAGTCAGTGACGACCATTGTCAGTCTTTCTCTAGTATTCTCCATCATACTTACTATCTCTCTTATACTGACCAAGTATAATGTTGTTGTCAACTTGGACATAAGTGTCTGAAAAGAGAACATGATTAAAGGTATGTCGTCGAATTAGAAAGGAAGTCTGGATACGTCCTGTCCGTATAGTAAGGTAGAAGCGGGAGCGGGGAGCGGGAGCGGAAGCGATACCATTTAGGAATCACAGCATTTCCCATAAATCCAGGTCCCTACCAGCGTCAGACTGGGACAAAGCAACATGATGGCACATGCGTCGACGATGACATCACCAGCTTACAAGACTGCAATTATGCCCACACTTTATTTCGCTTATGGGTCGAACCTCTCTCTCCACCAAATGAGAGAGCGCTGCCCATCAAGCACATACGTTGGTGTAGGCATTTTGCGTGGTTGGACATGGATCATCAGCGCAAGAGGCTATGCGAACCTCGTTGCTGCTCCTTCGTCAGAAATTGGCACTTGCAACAACTTGATATATGGGCTCGTCTACGAACTACCTCCGCAAGATGAATCGCGTTTGGATGGCTATGAGGGCGTGCCCTGGGATTACACGAAAGAGTGGCATCCAATAGAGCTTTGGGAAGAGAAGACTGGGGCAAGTTCTAAGCCATTAGTGACATCCGGAACTATGATGCAGGCACTCGTCTACATTGACAGGATCCGTGTCAAAGAGGATCAGCCTAAAAAAGAATACATCGGGAGGATGAGGAGGGGAATTTTCGAAGCGGCGCAGAAGGGTATACCAATGGAATGGATGGAGGCTGTTATGGGCCAGTTCCTGCCCTTGAAAGACTGAGATTCCCGATCGTTTGAGTCATTGAATAATGAACCAATGCTATTGTGGGGAAACGGGAAGAGTGCTGGAGCTTGAGATCACCCTTTGATGCTTAACAGATCGGCTCTTATAGAACGCAATTGAGATGCGATTCATGCAATTTCCGATACAATCGCGTTGGATGGCGATTAGCGTTCCCGAATTTGCTGCCGCCGAAAGCATGAGAGGCGACTGACAGATTGGGAATCAAAGAATCCCATCAGTCAGTCATCGCACGTCCGCTGATGAATGCTTGCGTCGAAGATCTCACTACACCAAAGATCCTTGCTTCTGGTGATTGGGCTCGAATGAGAAGATTACCCATGTTTCAGGTTCCAGTTTCGCCCCCATTGTAAGGGAATCCTTTCAATTGGCGAATCTCCCTTGGAAACTCCCATCAAAACTTGTGATTTGACTTACAGCGGTAACAGCGCTGCGGTAAGCTTATTGTATCACAACCTCCTTTCCTCGTATTGAGGTTGTGGAACGTTCAACCACCAGCAGAAGAGGGAGGCGTGGAGTCTAAAAACAGAAAGACATGATTGGGATTAGAAGTAAGCACATAATCAAAGGGGATTTCTGAATTGTCCATGAGAATAATTAAGGTACAAGTATTTCGTTCTTCGTGAGCCTACATTTTCAAAAGATCTCTTCGCCTTACTCCAGCCGATACCTTCGTCATGTTCTCGATCATCTTCCTCTCAAGTCTGTTGGCAGCAGTCAATGCTCTCCCTGCCTCGACATCGTCGGGCTCATCCGCTTGCTTTCCCTTTGGTGAAGCTACCTTACCCATCGACTATAGCGCACCTTCTGTTTCGCGTTCCGAATGGTGGTGCCCACAGAGTGAGATGTACGGCTTTATGGGCTTCTCTTACCCTCTCGAAGTATCCGACTGCAGCGATCACACCAATAGCTATGCTGCCATTGATGCTGACTTTGCGAGGATGAAGAAAGATTTTGGAGCATCAATCGTCCGAGTCTATGCACCCGAATGCCGTGATGCGAGCATATGGAAGAACCTGTTAAAGGCGGCAGTGAACAATAATATGGGTGTGATAACGCAAGTATGGTGGGGCTTCAGCGACGTAAGAACTCAGATTGAAAACACATGAGAAGCTCTAAGTGTCGTGTTATAGAACCCAGATCTATGGAAGGAGACCCAAGCGGCCATCTACAGCGTCATCACCAGCCCGAAATACGGACCCATCACACCCTACGTCTTCCACAGCGCCGAGTTTGGCTCCGAGCCCATAGGTGACGGTGTCGATGGCAGCAACTTTATCAGCGACTTGGCAGCCTTCCGAACGAAGATGAACAGCTATGGAGTCCCAGTAGCGATTTCAGAGGACTGGGACCGACCAGGAGTGATGAGTGACGCCAGCGGCTCAGGACTTGCATTTACTGGTAAGCAAGTTCAAGCGAACAGTGATATGGTTCATGGACACGCCATGCCATTCTACCATGGCAAGAACGAGGCACAGTCGATGCCATATATCGAAGGCCAGATTAAGTGGTATAGAGACAACCTTGGGTTGCCGACCTTGATCTCCGAGGTAAGCTTTACCAGATTGTGATGTGCTTGGTTGCGCTAATATAGTGAAAGTCTCAATGGGCTTGGGGCAAAGGCGGCGATCACGGTAGCGGTGTTGGGGATGTCGGAACACAGCAATACCACGATTACTGGCATTCATTTGACGACAACTGCTCCTTATTCAAGCAGTATCAGACTGGGTGGTTCGTTCACGCTTGGGCAATGGAATCGACGTTCAGTATCGTCAAAGATGATGGCGCGTATGCTATCCCTTCATGGCAGCCTCAGAGATGTTGAAAGCTTGTGACTGCATAGCTGTAATCGTTGATTTTATAAAATACTGATAATAAAGGAATGACAAGCCAACCATTAAGCCCTCTTGTAGAGTCGTATTGAGCTTCCATGTTCCTATACCAGTACGAAAGTATTCATGTGTCCCTGTTTCCATAAACTCCAGACTCTCGGTTCTACTAACAAACATTAGACCATTTCCTCCCGTCAGGTTCTCAGACGTGTCACACTAACCCCGTTATGAGGCAACGGAGCGGTGGAAAACAGAATTCTGATTAGTAATCTACTTATCGATAAGGGTCACACGCTAGTTAATAATTGGACAACATCAGACCTTCAATGTCCACCTTCTGATTTGTCTCACGGGACGTCACTGATACAGGTTTTGACCTCTAACTGACATCTAGCAGCGTAATTGACGATACACTGTGTATGAGGGTGTCTGCAAGTCTTTTGTTTGGCTGGGGAGGCAGATCTGATCATGCCGTTGTATTCTGCCATCAACGGCGATGCGGAGGGCAACGATATACGGCGTCCAGGAAGTGCCACGTCCTCGACTCGAGGAACTCGGTCAGTTCATTCAGTCCCGCGTGGCTTGGCTGGAACTGCTGTTTATGTGTAAGATCTCGGACGCTGTTACTGACATGCTGCAGGCGGCGCTCCAGTAGAGGCAGGAAAGAGGTGGGAATCATCGGACAAGCAAGTTGGATTAGCAGCATTATAAATCTGGTGAATACGAGTATGCGCTGTGATCTAGAGGCTCAGGTCGCAGACTAACCTCTATAGTCGTGGGAGCGGGCGTTCTTGCCATGCCTTTGGCTCTTTCACGCATGGGAATTCTTCTTGGGACCTTTGTCATAATCTGGGCTGGAGTGACAGCAGGCTTCGGTCTCTATCTGCAAACAAAATGTGCCAGATACTTAGAACGGGGATCCTCTTCCTTCTTTGCTCTATCGCAGATCACCTACCCTAATGCGGCTGTTATATTCGATGCGGCGATCGCCATCAAGTGCTTTGGGGTTGGAGTTAGCTATCTCATAATTATTGGTGATTTGATGCCAGGCGTCGTAAGGGGTTTCAGTGAGAACGCTGGCGGTGTAGGCTTTCTCGTGGACCGCCATTTCTGGGTGACCGGTTTTATGTATGTGCTATGCTTTGGCTCATGTTCGAAGCTGTATTTTTCAGGATGATCTAAAAGATTTAAAGCTAACTTCTCATGTTCTAGGCTGATTGTCATTCCACTATCATTTCTACGGCGTTTGGACTCGCTCAAATATACTAGTGTCATTGCACTGATATCCATTGGATATCTGGTCGTTTTGGTCGTCGCTCATTTCTACAAAGGCGATACCATGGTGGATAGGGGAGTTATTCGAGTTATCCGGTGGGAGAGTGCGGTAGCGACGCTCAGTAATTTTCCAGTAATCGTTTTTGCATATACTTGCCATCAAAATGTGAGCTCCTCACCACAACTGCCCATCTCAGCGTTATATTAATAGACTGCAACAGATGTTCTCCATTCTTAACGAGATTGGAAACAATTCTCAATTTAGGACAACGAGCGTGGTGTTTGCCAGTATTGGCGTCGCAGGCTTCATCTATATATTAGTTGCCATCACTGGCTATCTTTCTTTCGGAAATGCTGTGTCCGGCAACATAGTCGGAATGTGTACGTATTCGTTACTTAACCCAAACCGTGTTCTCGGACTCGGCTAATCCGCAGCGCCAGATGCTCCGTCGATAAGTTCGACAATTGGCAAAGCTGCCATTGTTGTTCTCGTTATGTTTTCATATCCACTCCAGGTCCACCCTTGTAGAGCTTCGGTGGATGCTGTTCTGAAGTGGCGCCCTAAAAGGAGATTAGACTCGTCTCATGGATCGCCAGCTCGAACCGCCCAATTACTGCCATCTAGCAGGACTGGTGGTGCGGTCAAAGAGATGGGAGATATACGCTTTGCTGCAATCACGACAACTATTATTGTCTTAAGCTATATTGTAGCTATGACAGTATCATCTCTAGAGAAGGTTCTTGCGTACGTGGGAAGTACAGGAAGTACCAGCATTAGTTTTATACTTCCTGGGCTGTTCTACTACAAGATTTCATCGCCCGACTCCGCTCATCATCAGAGAGTGGTGAAGGAAGACGAAGAGGATGATTCCGATGGTGGCGACGACGAGGGTCTCTTGGGAGGTGGCGGCCCGAAAGGTAATGCCCGGCGGAAGAACATCTTGCGGCAACTCAGTCTTGCCCTTGCGATATATGGCGTTGTGGTCATGATTACCTGCCTGATCACGAACACTTTGTTTGTTGTTGCGCATTGATACCGTGACTTCTGGGTGCGATGCTTTGGAAAGCTGGTTTCTGAGCAAGATATGCTTGGAAATGCTAGCTTGAGATAGAAAAAACTGTACATAGTATACAGTAGCTTTCGCAGGCTTTAGAGTCTTTGTACATCTTCTAAACATGTAAAGATGCACCACAAGCACTACCGATCCAAAACGCCAACCCATGCACCCTCCCCCACTGTCACCGTCCCTCAACAGCAGCCATGACGTTCTTACCAGCCACGACTACCGGCTCTGAAGCTTCCTTCTCTGCCTGCTGTAATTTGGCTATGTTATATTTGGGCTCCAGCAAACCAATCTGTTCACACCCCAAAGTCAGCTAACGTACCTCTCAATATCGGATTATTGAAGAGGTCCATACCATAGATAACAATCTCCAAGCAGGATCTGAAGGCTGCGCTCCAACACCCAGCCAGTATTTCGCTCTCGCGGTGTCGAGTTTGATGTCTTTGAACGGTCTGCCCTCGCCGAGGGGTGGAGGCTTTGGTATAGGATCATATGTGCCTGCACATAGATATTTTAGCACTATTCAATTACTATGTAGAATATAAAATACGAACCCAGGACTTCGATCGGCTTGCTATTTCTTGCGCTCCTGCAACGATATTCAATGAGTGCCCTAGGACAGGATATAGGGGGGGGATCAACCTAGCTTGCGCAACCACAATGTTGTAGAAGGGGGCGTTACGTTTGCCGAATCTTGCCAGCCGTATCTTCACGACCATTTCTGTGGGCGACGGGGGAGCTTTGCTGTTTAATGGGTTTTCGAAAGCTTGCGATGTAGAAAGTTATCTAAAGATAGGGCTGAGATGCGGAACTATTCCGCGCTATTATCTCCCGGTTGAATTTTGATATGAATGTTAAAACGATAACATGAGCTCTATGCAAGCTGAAATTCGGTGTGACAGCTCAGGAGATATGGTAGAAGCTGATTGTTACTTTCCATAGGAGTCTATTAGCACCTATAGCTCTTTGGACAACCAGAGAAATTATGGCCAACCGAATCTCTGCGAGCACCATGACGTCGTGTGTAGACGACCATCGTAGTATCTGCGTGTTCTCCTTTCCGCTACAGTTCTTGACCAAAGCATATCAACATGGCACTCCGAGTAAGCGGTATATCTATTGGAACAGCATTGAGCTAAACGCTTCTACAGACTCTATCAGCTAAGAATGCCACCGCCTTAGATAAGGATCTTATGAGCGTGGGAGGCTTCTCGCTAGATCAATTGATGGAACTGGCTGGTCTCTCCGTTTCCCAAGCTAGTCAGTGACTGGAATTCTCCATAAGGAATCAAACTCCTGATCATGCAGTCAAGTCTACCGAGTACATCCACCAAGCAAGGGAAAGAAAGTACTCGTAGCTTGCGGGCCTGGAAACAACGGTTGGAGCTTTCATCCGAAGAAGTCATTAGGTGTATCTAAAGGGCTTTAGGTGGTGATGGTCTTGTAGCTGCTCGTCACCTTTGGCACTACGGATATCAGCCCACGATCTACTACCCCAAACGAACCAGTAATGAGCTATATCAGGTTAGGACTCATGAGAGCATGTATTCGAGCGCATACTGATGGTTTCACAGCGGCTTGCGGAGCAACTAAAAAATCTCAATATCAAATTCTCTGAGGATTTCGAATCTGACCTTAAGAGCACGAACCATGTAATTGACGCCATCTTTGGTACTTTCCTTCCCCATTTTGCCCCCTTCAGATAGCTGTCTAACACGCCACTAGGCTTCAGCTTTTCGGGCGAAGTCCGGCCCCCGTTTTCCGCTATAATATCCGCTCTCGAACAGACCACTGTCCCAGTCACATCCGTTGACGCTCCCTCTTCCTGGAGTATCGAGGACGGACCGCCCAAGAGTGGGCCAGGGGCGAAATTCCATCCAGCAAATCTGATCAGTTTGACAGCGCCGAAGCCATTGGTAGAGCACTTTAAAGGGAGGCACTTCATTGGAGGACGGTAAGTTGCCCTTTATATCCATTAAACGGGGATAGAAGGGATTTGAAGAAGTGGCTGATGATCTTCGTATAGCTTTCTACCACCAAGCGTCGCAGAAAAATATAACATCGATATCCCAGACTACCAGGGCGTGGAGCAGATCGTCGAAGTCCCGAGCACGGGGCGAAAGGCAATGAGCGAGGAGGTGCTGAAGCTGGCGGAAAGGCAGGATATGTAGGTACTTTATGTATGCTACGAGAAGTATTCGCGAGGTTAAAGTATGCTGGAATACCTACCAAAGATCCTAGCGTTCCACCTGGTGGCCAATCGACAGTAAACCTCCTCGGCGTTGCAAAATGAGAGGCAAGACTGACTGGTGCAACAATTCAGATATCGATCGAAATTGAGCTAGCACAATGTTTACAAAAGTCGATGATTACCCTCTTGCACCCATGAAACCATCAACCCCTTAACCCAGCTCTAAGGTTACAAAAACATCGCCTTGGGGGTTTTCTCTTCAAATTCGGCATTTCCAATTCGAATCCGGACCTGTCTTCTCTATTACCGATTGTTTTCCCTCTTCGTTTATGCTTCAACTTCACCAGCCCAATACGTTGCAGCATCTACCCCTCGCACTCATGATAGGAAATTTTAGACTTGTTCCGTCTGCTCACCTTTGCGAACTTTGTGTAGATGGATGAGAGCTTAAGAGTTGTACGGTTACTCTATTTTGCAGCTATTTAGTGTACAATGAATTCTCAGCAGCCGGCTACGCTCCTTTTACCATCTCCTCCAATATGAACAGCCTAAAAGTATGCACACGCAAAATACACCCCTCACAGGTCCACCCTCGTAGGAATCTTAATCTGGCCCCTCTTCCGATCCTGATGCGGGATCCCATACCGTGCACCCACGCCATTCCTTCCCCTCCCATCACTCCCTACATTCTCCACCTTAATATCTCTGAACCTAAATTCCCATCGCCCCTTCTCCGGCATGACCTTCTTAACTTCGCGCGCCTCCCTCTCTATGCTCCGCTGTTCCCGATCCTCCCTCGCCCGGCCTTCCTGCACCAACTTCTCCCTCACGACTCTTAGCATCTCGTCCTTCTTGTTCGGATCCCCGAGCCGCGCGCGCTCAATGTCGACAAGTTCGGGATGCGGGATGCGGTCGTCGGCGGGGAGTAGGGAGGGGTTGAAGATGTGGCCGGCGTCGACGCGGGTGAAGTGGCGGGATTCGGAGACCGGGTGGAAGATTTGGCGGAGGGTGTCGCGGTGGACGGGGAGGTCGTTGATGGCCTCGTGGATGGTTGAGGGGGTGCCTCTGTGGAAGGGGGTTTGGGGTAGCATAGAGAGGATGGAATTGGCGTAGGGGGTTGCCAGGCGTTTACCCTGTTACGGAAAAGGTGATTAGCACTTTGTTCTGGCCACTTGTTCCGGGAATGACGAAGAGAGACGACATTGAGGTGTCAGAGAGTTGTAATTTGTTGAGTAACCATGGTGGAAGTCTTCAAGACTAATCGATTGTGTTTTTCTCATCATTGCAGGTTGTAGCGGCAGCAGAAAGCCAAGCCGGATGTTAACGTACCTCTTTAACCCACTCATTCTCTACAGCTTTCAGCCGTATCACAGCACCAACTCTCCTCATCTCGATCCCGAGCTCTGCACTTATCACCCTCACACTCCTTTTAAGCTGCGAATGCCTATACCACACCTCATCCCTGAGCTCATTACTCAACACTGGCTGACTCCTAAACTGGCGGTTCATTGGAAACGGTATCAGATCTTCCTGCTGCTCCTTTGGTATGCCCCCTCCCATTGCGAAGTTCTTTTCCAAGCTTATCCCCTCTAGGCTTTCTTCACCAGGCAACGGCGTCGTTTGCTCGTCATCGGTGTCTTTTTGCTTTGGCTCTTTTGCGGACGCACGAATTAGGCGCCCATTCTCGTCATAAGCATTAAGGTAATTGGTTGAGCCGGGAAGAGGATCTCTGAATACGGAGCCAGGACCCTCAAGCCAGCGGAACATCGTGGCTCTCTGACGTGTAGCGGGCCGAGGAGTGGTTGAGAAGTGTTTTGCCGGAGCCTGGCGGAGGCATTGGCACGGCGAGGATAGGAAGGTAGGTGTTATTGACTGGAAAGAGCCTGGTAGAGGTTGTGGGCGTATTCGAGGTGGCATCGCAACACTGGAAGATTATGTCTGAGCTACTCTAGGTGCAACCAAGAATGAAATAGACGAGTAGAGTGACGCTATCTTGCCGCTAATTTGCAGAGGGGAATTGAGGTTATCATGAAATCATGATGGTGCGTGAAAATACACTCTGGTTTGAACGGTGGTTTTCCTTTACTGATGAACATTACGGTGAGCTAGAAGTACAGTCCCGCACTGAACACACATGTGCGGGTTGATATAATTATAATTGTTCCCCAGGGGAGCACTCCCAGGGCCCAGGCTTGATCTATTATGCAATCTAACAAACGCTCATGATTGGTTTATCGCGCATAACAAACTCGCTTTTCGTTCCAGAAGACAATCGTAAGTAGAGGAGAGCGTCCTTAAGACCCTTTATCACAACCTATTCTCCCCAGCAGCTCCTTCCGATCACTGTGAAGTGTAACCCCACTAGCGGCGCCTCCGCCCTTCCGAAATCGTCTGTTCGGACTTGTCTTGCGGTTACCGAGATTCATGTCTTCAACACCAACCTCTTCTTCCAGTGGAGGTTCCTCGAGAAGGATGTCTTCTTTATGAATCTTCTTCTCCTGGGTATGATCATCCTCTTCGTTCTCTCCCTCATCATCGCTTCTCGAATCTTCAGCTTGTCCACCCCGAAGGACCCTCAACGCAACTTGAACAATCATGCAAAACCAAAGCAGGAGGACCACTTGCAATGCCAGTAACGCAACCATAAAAGACCATTTGATCTTATCATTCCAGCAGACGATGCCTTCTGGGTCACGAAAGGGTTGAATCAGATGGCTGAAACGATCCGGAGGATCAATGGGGCCATGCAGATCCGATGCAGGACCCCAGAAGCACCCATAGTTGATTATTTCAGGAGAATCGGCGTAGAGTGACCAGCACAAGCGTGGGTAGAGGAGGTGTCGCGCAATAACCCAGACTAATATGAACAAGCCGAATGCTATATCACAGGCCATTTGAAAACGGAGGTATTTAAGCATTTTGGCCAACTTTCACAATCCCGGTTAGCTTTTTACTCTCACAATGGATGTTAGTCCAGATTGCTTACCGGGAGAAAAATGTCCGCCACGTCCATGAGGCACAGAATGGTGTTCCCAACTTTCGCTTGGTGGTATCCGTAGCTTGTAAAGAGAAGAACAGAGGTAATAATATGATGGGTGAACATCTGGTAGTAGTCTTTCCTCCGCTCTTCGATATTGACCACTACGATCTGTTGAAGCCAGAACGCAAACTGTACAAGATAATACCATTTGAACAACCCATCAAGCTCTCTATTGGGCCAGCCGACCCACAGTTCACGGTAATTAAGCCAGTAGCCCGAGTTGTACATCAGGTACTATACGAGTGGTCAGTCTCCACATCATCTAAATCTGGTAATGTGGTCCTACCATCCCTAGTGACCAGAAAGCAGTAGAGTAGAGGAAGATCCAAGCTTGCTCTGCAAACCTTACTTTTTCTTTCTTTCTTCGTATACCTGCCATTTGTGCTATTGGTACCAAGATGTAATCCATCACCGCTGCTCGTAGGCCTGTGAACATGACGATCCAATAGAACACTAGAAAGACGTCGTCCCAGCCTAGGGTATACTTCCCTGTCGCATTATTATAGTACGAAAGCTGAAAGAACTTCGTAGTATGTCGTCGCGCTCGAGGGAAGGACATGTGTGTCATTGCAAGTAGAAGGAGTAGATTTGCAGAGAGCCCTGAATGCAGTCAATTATGAGGGTCACGGAAAGTCCACTCGACTTAGCCTACCAATTTGGTGGTCCACGGTCCATTGGCACATCAACGACAGTATACTGTCGTTTCCGGGCTTATTTTTGTTTCGGGCCCCCCTTGTGATATCTGAGGGACAGCTCTTCTGGCCATGAGACATATTCGGTCCTTTATTCTCAGGATCTTCGCTTTTGCCATTGGCTTGGTTGGTGCTATATTCGCCTCTCCCATCTCCGTCCAAGTGACTGTAGTAAACACCTGGTGTTGCCAAGACTGATAGGGGCTCTTCCGTTGCTGCCATGGTTCTAGAGAAGAGTAATTGACTATGGGCTTCAAAGACAATGGCTTCTTCTGTATACCCGCGGGCAGAGACTTTCAACTTTGGTTGGGATGATGGTGGTTTCCCAGAAAGACTGTCGGTCCGCTGGACTCAGAGTTCGAGATATTCGGTGGTTTGTTTAGGGATAGGTTTTGTTAGAGGATGGAGAGAAAGGTTCGCATGAGACTGCAATTGAGTCCTTTCAACGCATAGTTTCTACAAAACACCCATCAGTAATTGCTAAAAACACAAGTAGCGACAGTGTATTGATTGATAAGAGTGAGTGACAATGATAGAACTGCATTGCTGGGTTGGATGTTGGGGGCTTCCTTTCCTTCGAAGGTGCGGCCAACCAAGTCGACTCTAGCCCTAAAGCGCCGAGCGGCACCCAAACAAGTGAGAATTTTAAGCGAGATCCTGCACCCCCTTTTTCTGTCTTCTACCAGAATGATGCCGAGTGTTTATAGAAAATTGCAGATAACATTCAGTGCTATCACAAAGGATAATAGAAAAATATTGATGCTGGAAAGCCGCACGGATCTTTGATATGGTGTTTTGCTAAAAGCTCTCATTTGTTTGGGTAGTTTCATTCCAAAGAGTCTTGCTCAACCGCGAGTATCAAATTCGGCTCAATTATTACTCAGGGTACTTAAGACAAGCTCAACTTGCCCACCTGCACTCCATCGTTGCTCACTTATGCTCAGTAACGTCTGCTTCCCTGATTAATGAATCAATCATGTCTTGCGAAGGGCTGCGGTCTCCTAGCGCGATTCTGTGTTAATTCTACGCGATGATTTCAAGGGGGTCATTAAAATCCTCCAAGCCTCCAACAAAATTTTGACCGAAATTGAGCATTCTGTCTTTCAGATCGTATTTACAAGGCAGCATGACGCTCTCTTAAGTATTTGTTACTAGGTTTCGCGGGAGCTCAATGGGCTTAGAATGGCCACCTGTATCTATGCGGTGCATTCAATAGGAGTAGCTCTCCTTGGCTTTGTTTCCTAACAGATCTTGCTTGGCTTCGGAATCCCCTCATTGCGTACTTCGTCTACTCCACCTCTTTGATACACTGTTCTACACGCTGCCGTTTGAATTTCGAATTCGTTTCAGATACAAAGGGGAGATCAGAGGGACCTAGTCTTCAAGCAGCAGGTAGATGTGGAGGGCAACCTTGTCCTGCTTCTTTTCCGGGAGGTTTAGAAGAGCTTTCGAGTTTTGTAACAATATATTTTTGGATTTCTTTTGGTTGCTTGTTGGCAGTTTTTGCGTCCATGTTTCACTTTCTAGACACACATCTTAACTTCCTTCTCCTTAATGTACGAATGCGATCCGTTAACAAAGTAGATCCTTCAGTCGCTTAAGGAGGGTTTTTAGCTCATACTACCGTGTGTGATTCAGACAGCGAGTTTTGGCTCCATTCCGCCGCTTTTAGGGGATGATGCAAAGGAATACTTTACGCCTCCTCAAGTAAGGACCAGTACCTACTCATATTTATAGCTAGGGAGAAATCTTTTGTGGTCATGTCTTAAGTGATAAGGTGCCTGGCGGTGAGCAATACCATGAGGTAGGCATGTAACAGGTAAAGCTGTATAGCTGAACAATGGAAGGTCTAAAAGTTCGGACTCGCTTGACATCTGGGAGGTTTTTTGCTAAAAGGCACCGTCGTCCAAGCAGGGTAGGCAATAATCCATCCGCCTACCACAATCACCGTGAGCGGGAGATCGTGAGGTATTTTGCTTTGAACGCCCGCAACCTTCGAACAATCTAGAATACAGAGCGGGAGACGCCTACGCCAACATGGCAGAAGCTAAATTGATCACACCTGCGCCAGCCTGCATCTCCGGACATTGAGTCCCCTTCCACAACTTCCAAATTCCAGTCCTCCAACACCCCAGTACCAGCCGAGTCTTCTTTTGTCAGTACTCAGTTGTTTGATTGGCTATTTAGGATCCTTAGGATAGCCAGGAAGAGATTAATGATATCCAGATACAGAGAAATCGCCGCGGCAATCTCTTCTTCGACGTGGTAATGTCGCATAACAAGTTGGGTGTCTACCAGGATGTATGCGCTAAAAATGAGTGCAGCCAATCCCCCATATATGAGTTCGGCCGTGCTATTGTAGGGGAAAAACATTCCCATGAATCCAAAGAGGATGAGCGCCCAAAGACTGCCGAAAAGGTATGGCATCCACGAGGTAAAGTCATACTTTGTTTGGCACGCAAAGATCGTTAGTGCAACGAATATGCCAGCTGTAAGGATAAGAGCCTCAAGCACGATCTGGTTATCGTAGAATGATACAATAACGGATATCGAGTATGCTTCTAATGCCGTGAAACCACTTAGGAAGAGAAGGTTGGTGGGATATGACTTTCGCTTCCAGAACGTCAAGAGCATAAATCCGATAGCCCCGAAGAGTGAGACCCACATCATCCATGGATTTGATCGGATCCATGTTTTATATGACGGACTGATGTAGGAAAGGGAGCTGACAGCGATGGTTGCAAGTAATTGTACAGTCCTAGTTGTATAGGTTTGTTTAGTTGGAGTTCAAATTAAACGATAGGTGATAGCTTACAAGATCGAGTAGACCTTACGGATAAACTGCATTCGAATGGGTAGCGTGGCTTCTGCGACGGAGCCGCCGAACTGCACAACTATTAGTCGTAGCTCCGTGACGAACCTAAAAACAGAAACGAAACCCATCCATACCTTGAAGTCATCAGGCACGTTATCATCTTCTCTTCTTGGGGCACCTAGCAGTCCATCGTTGCTATGTGATTCAGCCTGATAGGATGGTGGTGCTTGAGTGTAGCTCGACTCTTCAAACGAGTCGCGCTGCGGCGCTGGCTCGTACTTGGTATTTGCTGCCATGTCTGTGTATACCGGGCTATTGCGACTCTGGCCTTGGTGCGGTGATTTTTGATGGCTTGCGTGGAAGAAGATGATGGAGCTGGTGGGGCGATGTTCAAACTTGACGTCTGGGACGCCTCCAAATGGTACTAGGGCGTTTTAGGATGCGGCACGAGTCACATGACATGTGATCATTTTGCCATCTTGAATGACCCTGACCTTGATAACATTTAAAGGTATTCCGTAGCATTCTTTCTATTGTGCGACATCGTTTTACTATCGGGTGAAAGACATTCTAGCAAGGCCATACTACTTACAGGCAACCAGCAGGCGAAGTCTTTTAAGTGAAAACAACATTCAAGGGGATATCTATGACTCGCTCGAAGCAATGAAATTAACTCTCCGCGCTCGTCCTAATTCTTGCTTGATACCCATAGCGATATCGCTTGGGCAATTCAAGACTCCCTATTACACCAAATCAAGCCATCTCGCCATTGGTGTCATCCATAGCAGAACTCTGCTCCTTGTGCATTCGCTCCATCTCTTTCAATTGACTTTCACGAGCTAGTAGCTCCTGCCTCTTCTCATTAATCTCGCGTTGCACCTTCACCTCGATTTCTCGAAGCTTCTCCTCTTCACGGCGAAGCTGCTCCTCCTTGAGGCGGACCGATTGGGAAGCTAAGTCTTCAGGGTTCATAGAAGAGTCGCTGTTGGAGGGTCGTTAGTACAGAAATTAGTCGTAGGAGGAAAATCCAACTTACGCAGCAGCACCACCCTCAACGCTCTTGCTCAACTTCTCAGTTCTATAGTTCTCATACAAGAAGTCATGTGTAATCTCTTTCAGGTCTGCAAGATGGCTGTGTAGTAGAGCACTTCTGATGGCGAGGAAATCCGAGTGTCGTGGGTTGTCAATTTCAACAACACCCCAAGGATATTGTCGAGCTCTAACCCTCCGGCCTCCAATCTCAACCACCTCTTCTGACCCTACAATGGCGAAAGGCATCAGGCCTCGCAGCTCTGCGTTTTCTTCTACTGTGTCCTCATCGTCCTCTTCGATATCGTAGGGGAAGTTGTAAACAGGGATGCGGTAATGTTCGATATCCTCCATAACGAGCTTCTTCGACTCTGCGAGCTCGGCTGGCGTAAGAGAATCGGCCTTGCCAATAACAGGGATAACATTGACGCGGGGGGATAGGCGCTTCATGAGCTCAATATCAAGTTCGCGAAGACTATCGAAAACCATTAGCATTGAATTGGCCCGAAGGTTCAGGAAGTCAGCCTTACCCATGGCCAGTTGGTGTAATAAAGTAAAGCAGAGCGTGCACCCGATTGTCTCTAAATCTGGGGTTACGCTTGATGCGCGATTCTTCGGCAAGAATGTCGTCGTATTGGCGCTCCAGATGACCGACGATTTCGGAGAAGCTGGGGTAGGTAAATTAGCTTGAGGCTCTCCATAACAGCCCGACCGAGCATACATACCTGGCCTCACTGTCGATCTGATCTCCAAAGCCGGGTGTATCGACAATCGTAAGAGAGATACGTGTGCCTTCCTCATCTAGCTCCAGCTCTATCAAAAGAATTAGCGGTGTAGCTTTGAGCTGTGCAGACTCGACTCTACCCACCGACTGTGATGGGCTTGATACGGACGCCTTCCTCGAGGTGCGCGTTGTGAGCATCATCTGCGTCTTTGCTTTGGAGTACTCGTTTTCCGCATAGCGTATTCACGAAAGTGGTGCGTCCTACACAGGTTAGTACTCATGGAACGAGTTGGATTTGGTACATAAGGCTTACCGGTTCCTGAAGCACCGCAAACCATCAGACAGAATTGAATACCTTTCTTCACATTCTTCTTTCGGCGCATCTTGATCTAGAGTAGAACACGTCAGTAATGGTGATGGCTAAGGTAGTCGTATATGCAAGCACAAAGCAATTGTTCGGCTGGTAATGTCACATACAGCATTAAGTGGTGAAGACATGCTGAGGCGGGTGTCGCTGGGAGGCGAGGAATGTGTAGGCACAATAAGGTAATGTTGCGAAGGATGATTTGTAGTGTACAGATGCTCAAAAAACAATGTGATGCTAAGGGGTTGGTCTTGGCGGCAATAAAAGCTGGGGACTTCACGCTACGCTTGAAGTGGGCTAGCATAAAGCGAGTCGCACGGGCATCAGTCAAACATCCGTCATCTGTATATCAACTGTCGCATGTGTTTGCTTCTCAAGCTTCACACCCGCCTCATGAATTACAACCCAGTCCCTCTCCTGACTGCTTGCAGTTGTCATAGGCGCATACCACCCTAGTCTCAAAGTCTCCGCGGTCATGAATACTAGGCCAGCCATCGACGAGTCCGCAGGCCCTGTATCATTATCAGTGGCTTTCAACCAGGACAGTAGCTGCTTCTCAGTAAGCCTTGATACTGGATTCTGCGGTATGCGAGAGACAATCATTCCTGTGGAGTGCTGTGGAACTTACCTACTTCGTTAGTCTTCAATTCAGAGCCTTGCGAGCTCAAAGTTTCACGCGGTAAACCACCTACTATCACAACAGTCTTTCACATATACGCAATTGATTGCTGATCATGCGTTGTAATAGATTTCAATGCTGGTATTGGCGAAGCAGAAATGCTTGGCAGAGCTAACTACATAGCTTTGGTCGGGGGAGGGAAACAACCCAAGTTTCCACAGAACAAGGTCGGTAAGCCAAGCTCTCAACCATCTTCCCAATGACACAAGGCAGCTTATAATCACCTTTAGGTCATCATCTGGGACGATGCCAAACAGCAAGCAGTCATCACTCTTGAATTCCGGTCTGCCGTTAACCGGGTGAGCCTATCCCGGTCACGAATAGTTGTTGCGCTGCAGAACAGCGTACATATGTATGCTTTTTCGTCAACCCCCGAAAAGCTTTCAGTCTTTGAGACAGCAGATAATCCGTTGGGCCTATGCTGCCTCGGCGCAAAGGTTGTAGCCTTCCCTGGACGGACGCCTGGCCAAGTACAGATGGTTGAAATCGCTACTGGAAATGTCAGTATCATACCAGCCCATGGTTCGCCTTTGAGGGCAATGGAGTTGAGTCCGGATGGTGAGATTCTGGCAACCGCAAGCGAGATGGTAAGTATAAGGGTATGGGATTTGACAGTTATTCAGCTAACCGCTGCAAAGGGCACGCTCATACGGACGTTTTCCACCAGCAATTGTGCCCGTATTGGCGAGTTGCGCCGAGGGGTGGATCATGCTGTCATCTATTCAATCGCCATATCGCCCAATAGCGAACTCTTAGCTGTCACATCGGACAAGTCAACCTTGCACATATTTGATCTCCCTCGCTCCTCGACCAAGTCTGAATATTCCGCCACTGGCACTAGATCTCACCGCGACTCCAACAGTTCCTCAATGACCAGAAACAGTGAAGAGAGCAATAGGCAGAAATGGGGGATCTTAGCGAACGTACCACTCCTTCCTCGAGTTTTTTCTGACATCTACTCTTTTACGTCCGCACATTTTGAGATTGACGACGACCCACAGACTAGTCTGAAATCAACCGGTAATGTACCAATACCAGGAATTCCAGGTGGTAGACCTCGAAAAGGAATAATTGGGTGGAGAAATGATTATACGATAATTGTAATTGGAGCGGGAAGAGATGGCCGGTGGGAAAAGTTCATCATAGGTGAAGGAGATGATGGAAGGAGACACTGCGTGAGGAATGGCTGGAAACGGTACCTTGGTAGCTAACGATATCCTAATGAATCTCGAATAAAGAATGCTGGAAATGCACTGTCACTCTCGAATCCCACCCGATCATTATACCCGCTTATTGCACGTCCGTGACCAGGCTATTCATCCAGTTGCGAAATTTCGAGCGCCATGTCAGCACCGGCACTTTTCATTCTTTCCAATACGTATTCCTCAGTCGTATTGGAGACGGCTCACTGTCTTGTCACATTGTTTAGGCCTTCTCTTTTGTCGCCCATCAGAAGACGCTAGGATGTCTTGGAGTGCCAACAGTCCGATTTTGGTGGCTGGACGTTCTTCCTCCCATCTAACTTTTCGTTCCGCCAGAAAAGTGTGAGCTGAGCTGAGCTAGCAAAGGTCCGCTCTAGTCGAGCCAGTCGGTTGTAAAGATCTAAGACTTGAAACTAAATCATTTTCATGGATTCCTTGACCTCTTCCTCTGCGATCTATGCCGCCTCCGGCGCTCATCATCCGATTCCGAGCCGCTGTGCCTACGAGACCGGTGGCTGTGGTGCTTGTGATGTCGTCTTTCCTTGCGTTCATCATGCTTTCGGCCCTTCTTCACCAAAGCCGCCAGTGCTTGCGCCACCTCTTCTTTTTTCTCCTGCACCAGGTATTCCTTCATTGGGTCGTCCTCATCATGATCCCTAATCAACGCAGCCAGCTCTCTTTCCTCTTTCAACATTGGCCTCTCATCCTCACTCTCCGGTGTGCCAGCACGTTTCCCACCGATGCCCTCCACCTTTGTAGCCTGACCGGCAGCTGCGGCCGTCCGTGCCTCTTCTTCTCCGTCGTCCTTCCGCTTATACCTCGTATGATCCACCTTCAACGTCCTGCCCAAGATTACAGCCCCGCCAAGATTATCGACCGCCAGGTCCGTACTCCGTTGATCCTCGTACTTCAAGAATGCAAATCCCTTCGACTTGCCGGTTTCCTTATCCCGCACTAGATTCACGTATACAGGTTCCCCGTATTGGGAGAAAATAGCAATGACGTCGCCCTCTGAGAGGTCAAAGGGAAGGCCGCCAATGTAAATGTAAGCTGTGTCGTCGAAGTCGCGGTGCCAGGAGCCGCCTATGGAGACATTGTTTTCTAATTCGCGCTTGTTGAGGGATTGGATTTCGCGAATTGTGTTCATGTTGCGAGATTCGATGCTGCATCAAGGATATGCTATTGAACGTAGGGACAGATACTGGTAGTAGATTACAATCTGGAGACAGAAATGGAATGTTCCTGTAACACAAAGATCCAACATCGAACGAAGGTGATTGCGACAGGCAGGACTTGCATGTCGGATTTAAGAGCCAAGAGCTTGGGCCACATCTAGAGTAGGGCTGGGCGTATGTGCAGATTGCTTCTTCCGGTAAAGCCTGC
>JAABUH010000235.1_pt1 | contig 84607 bp, 106 predicted proteins | sample 5559121 | NCBI WGS metagenome assembly JAABUH01 (sample SAMN10711871, study PRJNA513364) | rock metagenome | isolation source: Antarctica rocks | place: Antarctica: Victoria Land, Battleship Promontory nord | collected 2015-12-28
ACAGAAACGGGGGGGGGGGGGACCTAATACATTCACGGCGTTTCTACACTCAGGAACGATTTTCACGTGGTTTCAACATTACCGTGGGACGCGACCCATCCTTTTATCGTATCCGCTAATCTTTCATTTTCGGTGTGCATATCTTATTTATTGTTTTAAATGTAACTAGTAGTCTATATACGCTTGATGTCATTCTCGATTCTTCGGATGTTCCCTTCTGATTCTCTGAGCCGGAGGTCTTAGTGCTTTGTAGGAGATGGATATTCCCTTTGAGAGGTATGTGATTCCTTTGAGCAAAGCCATGATGATTGACCTCGGAATTGTCTCCTTTGTAGCTTCGCTGCACTTGTTTACCGCCTTGGTCATCCCCCAAAGTCCTCAAATTCGCTCGAAGACCCTTCTTCAGCCGGACCGTCGAAGATCTTCACCTCATGGCTGAATCACCTTCCCAAACCTTTGCCTGATCATACCGGGAAACAACTCTTCCGCCTGCTCTTTCCACACGAAGGGTCGCGACGAAGATATGGATTGAAGGAGACGAGACTCGCTGCCGAGCTTGAGGGGTTGTTGGGAACGCGCGGACTTGGGAAATGGGATTCGGTTAGTTGGGATAGGGGAGGGGATGGTGGCACGGGCTGTTTGGGGAGGGAGGTGGAACTTATCATGAAGAATCGGGTACGTCTTCCACTCGTTTATCGGGATCAGCTGAGGGAGCTCCAGGTCCCACCAGGAACGAGGTCAACGTTGGGTATCGCTGCTCTCGACTCGGTGCTCGACGAGTTGGCCGCTCCTTCCCTCTTCTCCCAGCTCTCCCAACCGCCAACCCGTCCACGAGCCCAAATAACCATCCTGAAGCTTCTCTACCGGAAATCCCACCTCTCGCCGTATGCTCTTTCCGTCTTGACCCAAATCATCCTGCGAGACCTGCGGCCCCTTCTCAGTCCCCTACCGCATCTACCCATCCGAAACCCTACAGCCATGCTTCTGCTGAGATCCACCGCCGGGCCATCCCAGCTCGGTCTATATGAAGCGATGCGTTGCTGGGATCGGAAGATGGCGGAGATGTATGTTGGCGGGAAAGGGAGTCTGGATTGGTGTGCGGACATGGCGGAGGGTGATCGTACTCAGACAATCATACCGGCTGGACCGGTGATAGGCGTGAACGTCCAGGTATGATTCCTGCCTCTATCCATGCAAAGTTTGACCAAGTCTAGATCCCTAAATGTCGGAAAGGTCGATCTATTGAAGACGCGCTCAAGGAGTTTTGCGGGTCAAAGACGATGCCTCCTGCTCGGACGGTATGGGCGGAGACAAAGTACGATGGTTACCGGTATGCCCCGTGGCCGCATCAAATTATACACGCTGATGTTTCCGAAAGTATGCAGATACACGTTGATCTTTTGAGCGATGAACCACCACGGATCACTGTATTCAGCAAGTCGAAGCGGAACAGCACTTTAGACAGGCTCAATACCCATGCGTAAGCTTCCACCGGAAAACAAGAGCTCCTCTAATCTTTCTGTGTGCTACAGGATCATTCTCGCAGCCCTTGGCCTGCCTAACGAACCAACTCTCCCGAGCCATCACGCCCTATCTAAACGCCTTACGGAATTGATACCGCCTCTAAAACGTATCAAGCGATCTGTCATCCTCGAAGCGGAAGTCATCCCCTATAATGAATGGCAACGGGAAGGAGGTCGAGGCCCAGGTATCGAAGAGTTCTGGTGGCTGGGTGCTGCTGGCGTCACAGCTGAAAAGGTTGCGATTGACGTGTAAGCGATCTTTCCCGTCAGCTGTAGCATTCTGATATTTGGCACCGTCAGTCAAGCAAGACCACTCAGTGCGGATCGGAATAGGCATCTCTGCCTCGCTTTCTTCGACATTCTGTATCTCGATGGGGAAAGCTTGCTTCAGCATACATACGACCGCCGTCGCCAAGCTCTAGAAGCGGTCATCTCAAGTATACCTGGCTTTGTATGCTCAATTTAACCATCTCGATCTACGTGCTGATTCACGAATAATGGATAGAGCCTGGTTGTGGAGAGGACGCCTATCCCTCTGACCTTGAACCTCCAAAGTGCCCTTGATGTGGGTGCCCTCTTCCATCCTGGAATCCAGCAGTACTGATCGAAATCATTAGTCACTCCAAGCTGCTTTTAGCAAAAGCAATGATGAACGACATGGTCCGCCATCCTCTTCCGTAGTGGGTCTATGTCAGCTGACAGTAAAGTAGAGGGTTTGGTTCTGAAAGCAGGGGACTCGATCTATACTGGCATGCTGTGGCAATGGGTAAAGCTGAAAGTGAATTTGTTGCGATTTCGGAAGTGGCTTATTTGCTGAACTCACCTAGAAAGACTATATTCCGAACCTCGGCGACTGCATCGATCTAGTCATCCTGGGCGCAGGATGGGACATTGACCGAGCCCGCGAACTACGAGGTACATTTCCGCCATTGTGGGTGAAGCAAAGCTGAAAATCTAGCAGTAGATACATCCGTCTTTACAACCTTCTATCTAGGCGTCCTGACCAATCATGACAGAGTCAAATCCCGTGTCGAGACACCGCACTTCGAAGTCCTCTTCCGGGCGTCATACGGTATGGATCGAAGTCAGCTCGAAATTTATAATGAAAATATCCGGCATGGTCGCTGGGCTAGTAAACTATATGACAAGGATGATCCGTTCAAGAAGGTCTGCCTAACCCTTCGACGCGCTGGAGCAGTGCAGCTAATAGACGATGCTTAGCGGCTGCTTGGCTTGTCGTGGACCTACCATATGCCGAGAGGAATTACCCCGCCCTCGGTACTGTTTGAGCAGCCGCTGTGCGCAGAGGTCATGGGTGCAGGCTTTCAAAGACTGCCAGCATCGGATGTGAGTGTCCGGTCTTCGTCGGAGCTGAGGCTGATATGATCTAGCTGTACGAACTCCGCTTTCCACGGCTGCAAAAGATCTTCGATCCTCGGGAGCGGTCATGGACGGAGGGTACGCAATCCTTCCATCACTACTCATCACTCAATGACTGATCTCCGTTTCTCTCAGCTTTGCATGCGTGCGACCTTTTGGCCGCAGCCCATCGATCCCTAGGCTATCTCACATCACCTGTGACCTCTCCACAAGACGATTCAGTCCGAGCAGCCTGGCGATCAAGCTCCGCAGCAGCGCTCACCGATATCCCCGATTTCCCTACCCCAAGTCCCGAACGACCGAGTCCAAGACGGATGCACACCGCACCTGAGATCCTCAAAGTATCGCCACCGACACCGATCTTTTCGACAAGAAAGAGATCGAGGGAACCGCTGCAGACGGCTACGAGGCTACAGAGTGCGATGCTGGACGACGATGACGAAAGCATCGGAGCAGCAAGAGGAGTTTTGCGAACGCCCCTGACCAGTCCGGTCAAGGGGAAGACGCTGGGGTCGCCTATGGTTTCTCCCCCATCGAGGAAACGGCGATATGACCAGGAGGACGGGGAAGGACACACTAGTCCCCCACGGCTCGGCAGCTCACGTCAACCAGTAGCTCCTTCTCGACAGCCTTTGACTTCAAGTCTCCCTCGTTCAACTCCTCCACATATATCTCCATCTCCAGCTCAGACTGGGGTGGCTACGATACGGTGTATCCCTTCTCGACTGTACCCGATACGCTCACAGCGACCCGAGATCCCGATAGTCGGAAGGAAACGCTCGAAACCCCTATCTCTAAGGTCGAGGATGCGGCTCGCTCTGCGATTCGCGGAACAAGCGCGAGCACGGATGGCAGTGGCAGCCTGAAAGACTGTACATCGATCTAGGGGCTGTATCTGGTTACTCGAACTTCCTCGCTATACACTGTTGTGTACTGTAATTTAGTGTACTTGTACTCCCATACCATACTTTCATACCTACTCGTCTTTTGGTCACTCAGTGGTAATGGACAATGCACCGGAAATGTTTTGCCACCAATATGCCACAGCTGAACATAATCCCGCCACTCACACGCAAAAAGACCAGTTGACAACATTTCACCCTTTTCTTTACTTACTCAACCGTGTGAATCTCGGTTAAGACACCGCCCAAAACATCTTCTTCAGACTCGAATCACTCCGTACTCCATCCCCACCGCAACCCATGCCAAAAGTCGTCTCCCGAGCCGTCGTCTCTTCATCCGAACAAGCTGGCCTAACTCAATCCGCCCGAGCCGTCCTCCGTTCATACTACTGTCTCTGCGGTGATTTCATCCTCGTCCTTCAAGGTAAACTTGACCGACTACCTCGAAGAAGGTCAGTTGACATCTTCCATACATTCCAGAATGGCCGACTTTTCTAGGCCTGGAGTTTGGGAGGTGGTGAATAAGCTGATTATGTTTTGGGGTTTGTAGGACGGATGGGAGTTACATCATCCGGTCCCAAGTTGGGAAAGATGGTAAACCTGTCGCGAGGAAATTCAAGTTGAATGCTATTCCCGGACAGAGGTCTTTGGTCAAGCGGTGAGTGATACTCTCTTACTCGTAGCTCGAGAGAGCTCGCAGAAGCGGTGGGCTCCTCGTTGATATGAGTGGGTTGTTTAGGAGAGGTACTCAAGATTTGGAAGTTCGACAGCCTTTTATCTGTTCGAGGTGCAATGCAACTGGTGAGTCTCTATCAATCTTTTTTTTTAGCTAGACCGTATAGCCAAAGGGGTGCTATCGCGTGACCGCTACAGAGACTGACAATTCGGCTTGGTAGTGGCGTACCAAACATCGCCTCCACCAGCGGGAGACGCACCCTTCATATACATATTGAAGGGATCAATGACAGAGCTGTGAGTGAATCCTCCTTCTCCCCTACATACGATCATCAAGAAGCAGGCTAAAATCGTGCGGATCTCGAGCTGACGAGTCGCAGGCAAGGTCGAATACCTACCGACGCATTTGACGGCGAAGATACCCTTCCACCGGCACCAGAGGAAAGCAGTCTACGAGATGACGCCATATCATGACCAATGCATCTGCATTATACATTCTTGCCCTAACAATAGTGTCCCTCCGTCTATCATCTAAATCTAAGCCAAGATAGATTGCCTCAACCTCGATCTACTCCGACTCCCACTCTCTTCCCGTCCCTCCCGTCCCTCCCGTCCATCCTGTCCACCCCTTCCAGGTCGAGATGCACTCCTCGCTCTCACCGCGCTGGCTACCGCTTCACCATAACTCGGCGGGACCTCTCCAGTCTCAGTCACTTGTCCACTCATCAACCGGTTATAAATGATGTTCCGCTCGAGTAAACTGTCTTCACCCTCTCCGCGACCGTCCTTTGGAACAGCTTCACTAGCTCGACGATCCCGACTTCTAGAAGTTGATGCCTCTCGTGGATCGAAGGGTGGCATGCCGACGGTCCGTACAGGCGAGGTGGAAGAGGTGACGAGGGGATCGGCAGCTTGGACCGATGCACGATGTAAGGGGAGGAGTGGGGCGGCATGTTTGTTCGCGTGTACTAAGCAGACGTTTGGGTTAGTCGAGGTGGATCCCGGATTATTGGGTGTATAGGTTGGTAATGAGTTCCACTGAGGATTGACGCGGCAGTCGAGTATCTTGATTGGCGTGTCACTGCACCCTGATCAGCCAAAGAGACTACATGGCGTTGCAAGCTGACTCACATGATGATATCGAACTGCTTTCTCCGCCCCCTCGCATCCATCGCCTCATCATCCCCTCTTTCCACCCTGATCGTCACCTTCAGCCAATGCGCAATAGTGATATTTGTCTTCTCGTGCTTCGTCGAAAAGTGAATCATCGAAGTACAGTCTGGGACCGACAAGTTCTGCTCCAGATGCCAAGGACCCATCGGATCGAACAGCGTCGCATACATGTTATCATCATGCCCGTCCACATCGAACGAATCCGCTGTCGGGTTACTGAGAGCAGCCTGAAGTGCCAAGGGCGCAAGTGGAGACTCGCGTGCAGCGTTGGGGTCATCGGAAAGGATCGGAAGGAGGGGGACTCGATCGAGCTTCTCGGTCTGCTTGATGAAGAGCAAGAGGAACTTCTTGGGCACCTCGTGTCGAGCTACTTTCTTGTCTTGAGCGTAGTAGTCGTTTTTCTCTACTTAGAATATCAGCTGACATTCAAAGGCCTGCCGCAGTACTCGCCTTCAAGACCGATGACAAGTCGATGGATCTTGCATTTCATCAGGGGCATCAAGCGGATGGTAATGGGTCTGCAATTGTTCTGATCAGGAAGGAATTAAGCTTTCCAAGGTTTACTTACATCGATCCGCCGATGGGGAAAGCTTTCCCGCTGAGAGCGATCTGATACCTGCTGTCGTTTCAGCAGTTGCACATGACAATCAGTTGCGAGACTCACCGCATCTGTTCTTCCCACTGCCTCTCCACAAGGACGTTCTCCGACTCCTCCATATCGTCCTCCTGGGGCGAAGCGATCATATATACCTCGGTGTCCTCCACGAGATTCGGTGAGAGCGCTCCGACTCGAACGACGGTCGCTTTCAAGCGGTAAGAGACTGAGCCGAACTCGGCATGTATAGTGGGCGGTGCATCGACCGGGATAGGGAAGGAGATTGGATAACTGTAAGTGCCTACGAAGGGATGAAGTCAGCACTTCCTTGGCAGCTCCTTGCGAGATTCACCTTTGCGAAACTCCTTCCAGTTGTGCACGTCGTCATCTTCTTCTTCGTGAGTAGCGCCGAACCCTAGCGCTCCAGTGAGCACTTTCATGCCCTTGTTCCGTCCTCGACCTCGGCTTTCCTCCCTCTCATCCCTCATACCAACAGGACTCGCTGTTCTCCCCTTAGAACGGATTTGGTCGCCGGCTCCACCCTGCCCATAAGGAGGCACGAAGTCGCCGACCTGCCCGAAAGAGGTCCCTCGTACCGGACGTCCTGTGCGCTCTCCTTCTACGAGCCGCTGAGGTACAGCCGAACCACTCCCACTTTGCGCTGTCCCTACACTGACCGATGGCATAGGAGGTCGTGGCTCATTGAAGCTGGGTGTGCGGGATTTGTCCTCGCGAGTCCGACTTTTCGACGACAGCCGACCTTTGCTCAGTCCGCGCAAAGCAGCAGATATGCTGAATTTGGACTTGTCACGCCCTCGACCGTCCTCGCTTGGTTCACCAGTCGGTCTCGGACCGCTCTGAGGCAGCTGACCGCTCCTTTGCGATCCCATCGAGGCTCCGGAAGCGGATCGAGCAGTCGCGGATGGGTTTTGACTTCTTGTGCTATTCATGGAAGTTCTGGAAGAAGGACCTGCCTCCGCATCAGGAGCAGTGACGATGGTGGAAGCATTGCCTGTACGGGATACTCGGCCTTGTCTGACTTCGGACCTATCTTCGATAGGCTCTACGCTGGAGGCTTGCGAACGGGCAGGGACAGCAGGATTATTCGAGAGGCGTCTAGATTGGCGAGATAATCCGCTACCCGGGGAGGGAACACTCTGGTCGGAGTCAGGTAGAGTGCTTCGCCTGGTGGGTGGGCTGGACAGGGATGTCATAGGGACGGTTTCGGTAGAATGTCGGGTACGGATAGAGGGAGAGGCGGAAGGTGCGGGCGAGTTGACGGCCGTAGAGACGACAGAGATAGGTTGGACCACAGTCCCGATAGGATGGGTGTCACCCGGACTCGGCTCTTGTGATGACGATGTGAGAGAGGATGAGGAGTCTGAGACCGAGGAATCCATCGTCCGGACTGATGCGGCCCGGTTGGTACGAGGGATGGCACCAGGCGTTTCGGAGTGAGATTCGCCTGGCTCGATGGTTCCCGCTCCGTTGCGGACAGTGTGCGCGAAGCGAACTTCTCCACTACCGACACGATGTCCAGCGGTCGATAGAATCGGCCTCGTTGGCGTTGGCTCCTCGTCATCCAGGGCGGACTCGTCTCGAGCGCGTGTTGGAGCCCGATGTTCCAAGTCCGCACCATCGCCTCCTTCGTCAAGCAGTCCGTGACGGAAGGCGAGTGACGAACGTCGGGATGCCAATCGTCGCTCCGTCTCGGTACTATCATCGCGATCGTGGGCTCTCGGGGAAGAAGGAGCAGACGCGATTGGCGAGACGCCGGGTGCTCGAGAAGGCATGGGAGAGTATGATTGTCGCAAAGAAGACCGACGTAGCTCTGCTGGAGGTACTGGCGCAGTAGAGGTATAAGCCGGAGAGGGTCCTCTACCTCGTACCGCAAGATTGTCGAGTTCAGCTTGGCCATCCCCTGATAAGGGATCAAGCTCATCCGAGAAGCTGGGTCGCCGGGAGAAGCCATCTCGATGCCACGCCGTACCGTCATGTGATGCGGGTAGGGCACTCGCGCTCCTCATCATGTTCTCTCGACCTCTCCGGCTTACTCCGACCCAGTCATCGACATCTCCACCTTCCCTAGGAACTCCATGCAACTCGAGATCGTCATCTAGCTCCTCATCATCACTATTCGGTTGACTGAAGAGCACGCCTGGTCCCAGGGAGGCAGCTCGACGAACTGAGCGGGAGCGGGAAGATTCGTCTTGAGATGAGAAGTATGTCGTGGACTGGGACATGATGACATGCTCTTCGGAAGTGTCCATCCTTTTGGATCCAATACCTAGAACAGTCAGCGGGAGACAGCCGAACTGGCCGATGAGCATCAGACTCACCTTCAGGCCATTCCGTCCTAGCCTTCCCAGTCAACTTGATGCTGATTTCCCTTATCCGGGTCGGTTTGCTCAGACGTAACGTCAACAGACCTCGAAGCATCGCCGGCTGTCCATCTTGTCGGACTGCTTGTGGTCTACCACGGAAGTTGAGACCTGTTGACGGTCCACGGAGGAAGACGACCGGCTCGGTCAAGCGAATCTGGAGAGGTGCATTGGACTTGACCATGTTGCAGGATCAGGCGGAATGTCGGTTGGACAAGGGGTGGGCGATGACTTAGGCAAAGGAGGGAGATGATAGGGATAATCCGGGCGCGCATCGGACAAAGCAAGACATCCACAACGATATATTGGCCCAAAGTAAAGTGCAAGTGGGGAGTGGAGGGAAGCCAAAATATAGTGGTCATATTATTGGGGGGATAGTCTGGCCCACAAAAAAACCTGGTAAGAAGTTGCGTATTAAGGAACGGGAGCTAGGCTTAGTGATCAAATGCCCCACTTTGCTCTTTGTCCTTTGTTGTCAAATACTTACAGCCACTGATCGACCCATGTGGAACGACCTCGTCGGGTGGTATTCAAGATGGAAGATGGGGAAGATGATCCTCATGCGCTGAACTCGCTGTCCAAATTCACGCTTTTTGAAACAAAGAGGTGGGTCCCTGATTTGCGTCCTTGTCAGCTGCAAGGTTGGCTCCGAACTGATGGGCAGCTTTTTACCCATGCAGCCGGTTCTACATCACCGCTTCGACATCTGATACCCATCGAGTGCTCAAGATCGACCGAACAGATCCCACGACGCTCAATGTGATTGAGGATGCCACGACGTATGATGGAGCCGAGCTAGACCTACTTTTGAGGATGGTACAGGACGGGAATAAGAGTCAGGGAGGTCTTGAGAAGGTCCTGGAGTTCCAGTGCGTCCTTAAACCAGATGACCCTACGAGCCAAGCTGACCGGTTCTGTAGCGGGATCGTCGGGTTCGTCAAGTTTACGGCGGGATGGTACTTGGTTCTCGTGACCAAGAGGTCTGTAGTCGGTTTGCTGGGAGGACACTATAGTCAGTCAATATTGGTCATAGCTTGGCTTGCTGACTTATCATACCAGTTTATCACTGTGATGAGACAACGGTGAATTATACTCCGAGTTGCGGTCGCAGTCCGAGCCGAGACTGACCAAGATAACTAGCTTCTGACCATCGCGACAAAGTCCGAGCATACTACTCATGAGACCAAGTGAGTGTAAGATGTCCTCAAGCAGCCCGCACTGACGTCTTACAGGATGCTCAATACCTTCCAGCAGGTCGACCTATCCAAGAACTTTTACTTCTCGTCAGTCTCATCACCTCGGCAAGCATCCAAGTGAATATACCTCAGATACTCTTACGACGTCACCAATACTCTTCAAACCAATCTCGCGGTCGACACTTCCAAGCGAAGATGGAACACCCGTTTCATGTGGAACCACCGCCTCCTGTCGCCTGTTTTCGGCTTAGAAGAGCCGCATGGACATAGCCGCTGGGTGCTACCATTGATACATGGCTTCATGGATCAAGCGAGTGAGCCATCTCCTCATGGCCGGGTACCACTTGTAGTCGGAGCTGATTCGACGTCAAGAGATCAACGTCTTTACCCGCACGGTATACCTGACATTAATCGCCCGGAGATCGAGACATTATGCGGGGACGCGATTCCTTACGAGAGGAGCAAACGAGCATGTAAGTTTATGCAAGGAGACTATGTTCTTCGCTTCTGACTCGCTTCATAGGGTCACGTAGCCAATGAGGTAGAAACAGAGCAGATGTGAGCCTTGTGGACCTGAAGTCGGCGAGCAACTCACCAACCGAAGTGTCTCCGAACCTCTCGCAACGTCATTCGGGAACAGCTCGTCAAAGCTCCAAACCGGCTCGAATCTCGGTACAGGCTATAGCGGTTATACTAGCTTCGTTCAGTATCGAGGCAGTATACCGGTGATGTGGCATCAAGAGTCTAGTCAGATGACACCTCGCCCGCCAATCGAAAGTCAGTCGACCTGTTCACGATGCCAGACGCCGCTGACAGGTCTTAGTCACCATCAAGGATCCGTTTTATACTCCCGCAGCAAAACATTTTGACGATCTCCTTGGCCGCTACGGAGCTCCGATCTTCATCCTCAACCTGATCAAAGCGCGCGAAGCGGTACCGAGGGAGAGCAAGCTGCTCTACGAGTATGGGCAATGCGTGTCGTATTTGAACCAGTTCTTGCCAGAAGATAAGAAGATGCGCTATATCGCTTGGGATATGTCGCAAGCAGCCAAGAGGTAGGCGAATCTTCACAGCAATTTCAGAAGAAGGATTGACGAGTTTTCATAGCGGGCATCAGGATGTCATGGGCATCCTCGAGGATATTTGCGAGGAGTCGTTACAAGCCACAAACTTCTTCCATGGCGGTCCAGCACGCAACGAGACTGAGTAACAATATCCGTTCGTGCAAGTTAATGACTGACCCGTGATGCCTGTAGGAGCGGATCACATCGCGAACAACCTATACTCCAGCACGGTGTACTCCGGGTCAATTGCGTCGACTGCCTCGATCGGACCAATGCCGCCCAATTCGCCATTGCGAAGAGGGCTTTTGGTCACCAGCTCTATGCGCTTGGACTGCTCGCAACACCACATCTCCCCTTCTCGTGTGACGCTGTGGACGTGCTTACGGAGGTGAGTAACGCTTTCAGTGCTTGCTCTCGGAGACTGATGGGATGGTGTAGATGTACCACGATCACGGTGATAGTAAGTCATGCGGAACACGATTGTGAGAGAGGCCAATCACGTGCAGCGCTCGCTTGGCAATATACTGGTTCTGCTTTGGTCAACCGAGTCGACACTTACCGACGAACGAAAGCTGCGCAATGGAGCAGTCATTCTCGAGACCTCCTTGGTGTGTATCTTTCAACCTTCTATGAGATCCGGCTGATCTCTTCTGCAGAGAATATCAGGCGGTTCTACAATAACTCAATGCTTGATGCCGATAAGCAGGCGGCGATCAATCTATTCGTAAGACTGACTACCAATTTGACGTGAAACAAGCTGATTGAGCGTAGCTTGGTGTTGAGCTATTCGTTCCCTCGTACAAGCTCAACAGACCTCATTACCGACAATGGTTCACCCCCTCACATCTCCAAGCACCAGCGGTCGACGAGCTAGCCCCTATCAATCAGGTGTTCAAGGAGTACTACAAACCTCATATTCTATCGCAATTTGGCCGTATATACGCTTTGTCAGTCTTGACTTGATACGCTCAGAAGCTTACTGACCGATTGGTAGTACGATGAACTCCACGAGCAGGTTTACCGCGTAAATCTCTCATGAAGTTCCGCTTCGATGGCAGCTGATATGGATCAGAAAACCGAGAAGTGACATGCTAGCTAGTCCTTTCGAGTCTCGAGTTCCTGCCGAGCTCGCATCGCCGACTACCCTGACTCAGCCGTGAGTCATCCTTCCCATAGCGTCCAATCCCAGGCTGAGATAGGTAGACTTCGGCGAAGTGCTCGTCGCTGGGCGAATTCCGTTGAAGCCGGGGGACAACAGCGGTCTTCTTCCCCGTCTTCCGAGAAAAGGGATCAAGTCGCTCCTTTCCGACCCGAGCTACATCCTATCGAGGTATTGGTCGCTTCCCTGCTTGATCCGCCCGATGTCGATCAGCGGATCCAGGAGTATGACTGGTAAGTTTCACTCCACAAACAAGCATCCACAGCTGATGGACAACAGGTACACGCATTATCACGCAGACGATCTATCTTCGCAGACTCTTGGGGAGGAGCAAGATCTTCAGGTCTACGTCCGAGCAGCGAGGTTGGCAGAAGGCGAAGGTGTCGATCAGCTTCTGAGCACAAACGAGGGACATGTACAGTGGGGCCTGGGCCTACCGAGAACGGACGATGTTGCGAGAGCGAATCATCAGGTCTACGAGACCTGGCTGAAAGCATGACCACGATACGACATGACATGATACCTCGCATGTAATATACCATTTCTTCAAATCCTATGTTGTCACCCGCATGCAGACGCTTTTCGGTTTCGTTAATTGGTCGTATCCCATCGATGATAAGCTGACTCCTCGCCCGGAATCCTTCCACCCTGACCAAGGTAACGCCGGCTCAAGCGCATCCGCTCGATTGAGGTAGACCATCCCGCACTGTAGATCCTCCACGAAAGAGTCGAACGCAGCGAGAGATGTCGGGTCGGTCGGTGATGTCCAAACGGATGCGGTCTACCTTTTGTCAGTTCCCGGTATTGGCAGGTGAAAGGAGAGTCGTACCAAGCCGTATGGAGAATCGTTCATCAGGCCAAGAGCCTCTTCATCGCTCTCAACTTTCATAATCCCGACCACTGGGCCAAAAGTCTCCTCCTTCATGACATCCATCGCTGGATGACTTAGCGCTAATTCATGTAAGTGAGTAGGGAAACATACTATGATCCACATTGACCAAGACCTGAGGACCAACCAATGCCGAACCCTCTTTAGCTTCCGGGAAAGATGATTCATCCAGCAGTAATTCCGCTCCAGAAGACACTGAATAGCACTATCAGCGGTTTCGTCCACCGAGCATACATTTCTCAACAGTCTTACCCGCATCTTTCACCTGCTTCCTGATCCTGGCAGCGCTCGCTACGCTTACTACCGGTCCGAGCGTCGTTTCGGGCTTTGATGGGTCGCCGAGCTTGTACTCTTTTGCTATCTCGACGAATCGCTTGACGAAGGGTTCGTAGATGGACAAGTGGACGTATATCCGCTCGACACCGCAGCCTGACCAAAACCATTAGACTCGGTATCTAGGGTAGACTTGGGGGATATACAAGATTGACCAGAGTTGAACATTGCGCCTACATACCAGTTTCGTCAGCGGATCCTAATAAAAGAAGTGGGTCTTATGACTCACCATCTACAAGCTGTTCCACCGTCCAATCGACATCCGCATCTGCCCGGACATAAGCCGGATCCTTCCCTCCCAACTCCAGTCCGACACCCTTAAACCCCTTCCCTCCACTCACAGCCTGCTGAACCGCTCGTCCACCGACGACACTACCTGTGAATGCCACAAAGTCCACTCGCGGATCAGTGACGAACTTCTCCAATGTCATCTCTTGGGATAGGTGGACGACCTGGAGGAGATGTTGAGGTAGTCCGGCGGCGAGGAAAGTGGATAGGAACCGCTCGCCAGGGATAGGGGTTTGAGGAGCGGGTTTGAGTAGTACGGCATTCCCGGCGAGAAGAGCGGGTAAGACGGAATTGACGGTGCACAGGTGAGGGTAGTTCCAAGGGGTGATAACGCTAAAAGATGATCATGAGCAAACTTACGTCCGCCTAGCGAAATCGGAAAGATCGGTCCCGCAAATGAGCGATAATCGGTAGCTCACGCTATGACACCTAAAGGCTGCTTGACGATGATCATCTTCATCGCGTCGTTCGAAGTCTCGGATCGTTGCACCGGTTCCAAGCTATCACGAGCGATCTTGATCAGGTGTCGTGCTCGGTACAATGTCCCGTTGATCTCGCCTTTCCCGCTCGAGATGGGTCTGAAGGGGAATGATCAGCTCGTTGACGATCTCTACAGAGCCTGGGAAGCCCGATGAGGTGCGGAATTTTGAGCTGACCTGCCCATTTGTAAAGTCAGGTCCTCCGCCATAAGATCAGTGAGCTTCTCGTACTCCACCTAGCGATCCATGATCAGCTCGGCCAAGAAGTTAGGAGATTGACGTACAAGCCATTTCTCGGCGATTGCTATTCTATCGTCAAGCGGGACTTTCTTCCATGATTTCTGCGCTTTGACGGCTTCCGTTATAGCTGTGTTCAGCTCGGTCTCTGACAGGAGGGGTCGGGTACAGATGGGTTGCTGGGTATAAGGGGAGATAGTGGTCTGTATATTGATTTTGGACATGTTAGGTTGAGTCGAAAAGGAAACTGGTGCAATGCGGGAAGATGTGCGCTAGGAGAAAGCTTTCTGGCCGATAGACTTAAGGTATGAGTCCGACGTGACTGGCGTGAGGGCGAGTTCACAGCTCGCTCGACCGTGTAACTTACACAGGATGTGGGGAAAAAAATCTTGTCGCGACTTGTCGGCAATTTATCCCAGCTTCTCGAAATCACTTCTTTGCATCCCCCTTGACATACCGCTGCTCGAACCGTTTCTGCTCAGACCTCCGTCACCATGTCCGAAATCACCCCTAAGAAGGAAAAAAAAGACAAGAAGCGAAAGTCTGAGGCCGCTGTCGAGCCAGTACCCGTCCCTCCCGAGGAAGGGAGCGCAAGTGCCGAAGCTGTGATGATGGAGGTTGACGGGGAGAAGGCTATGAAGAAAAGTAAGAAGGAGAAGAAGGAGAAGCGGAAGAGTGTCGGTGGGGAGGGGGATGAGGAGGAGAAGGATAAGAAGGTGCGCTTATCACTTGCGGTCGTGGTCTCTCGGGGGTCCGAGAGGATCCCGCTCCACTCGGATAGCTTACATCGTTTTGCCAGCCCGAATTCCTAGTCCCCCTCGAAGCGATATCACCCATAGCTTCCCCCATAGCCAATCGGAAACTATCCAAGAAGCTCTTCCGGACAGTCAAACGTGCATCAAAAGCTCGACAGCTGAAACGAGGTGTCAAAGAGGTGGTCAAGGCATTACGGAAAGGAGATAAGGGTTTATTGTTGTTGGCGAGCAATATCACACCGGTGGATGTGATCAGTCATTTGCCTTTGATGGCGGAGGAGGCGGTTGGGGTGGAGTATTGTTGGGTATTGAGCAAGTGGGTATCATCCAGTCTCCTACTGTGCTCGAGCCCAGGAGGGGAGGTGATCTGGACTGACCCGTCTTAGGGAGGAGCTCGGAGCAGCATCCGGAACGAAGCGAGCAACGTCATGTGTCCTCATCTCGCAAGTCTAAATCCCTCTCAGTCAAAGATGCTTGTGCTGCATACCGACGAAGAAAGGAGAAAGACTTGCTGATCCAGCTGAACAGCTCGATACCCCAAAAGCGACCCACACCGAAAGAGGGCGCGACGGCGAAGCCTGCACCTACCGCAGAAGAACTGGCAGAATGGAAGGAAGGGCTTAAAGATTGTATGCAGGAGGTTGCGAAACTCGAGGCCTCGGTCGGCGTGAAGTATTGAGTTTTTGTTTTGAGTCTCTTGGCTATGTATCTTGGTTACCCATCCTGAGCCCGAGCATACGTCGAATGCGTTTCTCCGACTTCGATACCCGACATGGTCTCAGCCATTCGCCTGTATCGTCGCCAAGATCGCCTCCGCCTGCCTCGCAATTTCAGCCCTCTCCGCCGCTTTCCTCAAACTTTCCTCTAGATCCCTCGTCTCCTCCTCTCTCCGCTTGTCATCCTCCTCAGCTCTCTTCTGCGCCTCCATGGCACTGGCTATACTCCTTTCCATCAACAAAGTATCCTCCTCTCGTGCAGCCGCAGCCGCAGCTTCCGCATCTTCACGAGCTTGCGCTTCCTTCGCCGCGGCAAGGGCCAGCTCCATCGCGATGTTCTGAGCGGCTTGTTCCTCTGCTTCTCGGATACCTTCTCGTACGACGTAGTCTATCGCCCGAGCGAGAGTATCGATCTTGGCGGCGTTGAGACAGCCAAGCGAGAAACAACCTTCTGAAAGGAGATAGATATGTCGTTGAGAAGCGAGAGTCTGAACTTGGGAGGCGGTGAAAAGGGTAGAACTGGGTATATGTCAGCGGTCTCCACTTGACACACAAGGGGGACTGACCAGTACATCCCAGTCGATCGCTTGATGTGATGCCATGTTCCAGGTGTCTTCAGCTTATTCGCGATGACATCGTATAGCTTTTCTCGGACGCTTCGGAGGCGATCAGACATAGCTTTGATTTCAGCCAACCTTCCGAAAGTCCCATATTCAGTCCAGTCTGGGAACAAATTCAGAGTGCTCACCATGCTGAGTAAAGCTTCGGGTCCGAAAGGATGGTATGCGCCACATGTGCACCCCAAGGAGAAGGATGGAGAAACGATGCTCTCGCGATAGCTCGGAGTTGCGAGTCGACTCGGTCCTTTGCTGCGCTAGATTGGGTCACGACCGAAATTAGTGCGGGACTATCGGAGTACAAGCCCATCATCTGCGAATAGAGTTAGCGAATATGGTAGTGGGCATCAAAAAAGAAGCTTACAGCATCGAAGCTTTGCACCAGAACTACGGGAAGACCCTCATGTATCATGTAACGGATAGGCTGGGCGTCGCGATTCGTGTCCCCGCTAGATAGCCCTTGAAAGGGCATTACGACGAGGGGTATGAGCTGTCGTTCCTACAGCGATAGGTCAAAAGAACAAAAAGCTTGTCACTTACTGAGAGTATGGCAGTGATCATTCGCCATTGCGTAGAGGTAAATTCCGCTCCAGTCGGCATCGATCCGCTAACATGAAGCAAAACCGCAGACTTTGTCGGTGCAGCCTGAACAGACGATAAGCAGCATTCTGCCTGCAACGTGATGGGGCTAGCCTGAAGATCTTCTCGAACCCCTTCGAAATCGATCCCTCCGTTTTTGCGGTCGAGATAGCTGAAAGATCGCACATCCAGTCCTGCTTCTCGAAGAGCCGTCGTATCCTCCACTGTGGTCGGACTCGGAACATATACAGTTCGCGCACCGGTATTCCCGGAGAAGCGAGCGATGAAAGTTGCAGCTAGACGGAGGGCACCGGTCAAGGAGACTGCTTGGATTGCACTGATCTGCAGTTGATGAGCATGTTTCCCGCCGATATGGTATGGGACAGCTTACTTTTCGATTCCGATATGCCAAGGTATCCGCTCCATAAGCAAACTTGACGCCCAAGTCAATGAAGTCCGCTCTTCCCTGAATTGGTAGTGCTTCTTGCGCCAAGATATTCTCATTTCGCATGCTCTTCTCCGCATATCGCACGGTAGGAGGGATGAAGATCCTTCCGTTATCTTCCCGGAAGCCGTGTATTGAGAGATTGAGCTTGCCAGGATCGTCGTCTTCCTCGAAAGATGAAGCGACTCGCAACGAGCTGATCACACGCGTCAGCCTGAAATTGGCATAGTCGACCCAAATGTTCACCTGTCTGCGAAAGCGGCAGGAACAGACGACCAGATATCTTTGGCACCTGAAGACGAGCTTTCCCCATTCGTTCGACCAACCGGCCGTCCAGAGCTCGCCGCGGATAGCTAAAACACAGCCACTCAGTCGAAACCTTCCGATCGGGTGCTCAACCTACCTGCTGAAGCACGTCCATCAAGAGGTTGCTCTGCGCAACCTGACTCATCGAGCTGACTCCACTTTGCGTCAACTGCGCCAAAGCGTTATTGGCATCTTGAGACCCTGAATTCGCTGCCCTCGTGGCGTGAAGGATCGTCTCCATCGCTGCGGTCGAAGCCGCTTCCGCATCCATGTTGGAGCCGGAACGTATGAGTGACTCCAGAGCTTGAACGCGGAGTCCGAGCTCGTAGTTGATCGGAACATCATCCACAGGCCTGAGAGGTGTCAGCTGCACTTCCGAAGTCTCTAGCTTGGTACTAGTAGGCGGAAAGCAACACTAACCGACGCTTCTTCCGCTGTGGAAGGATCGGGGTTTCCATGCGGCACATACCGGGCACCCCTCGCTTGACACTGTAAACAGCTACAGCTTCCATGCTCTCGCAGGTAAATGTGGAATTACCATCGGCTGCAGGGGATATTCCTGTCACACTACAGGAGCAGATCAGCTATCCCATTCTATTTGAGCAGTTGGTGCTCACTTGTTCTGCGAGAACGCCGAGAATCGGAAGTCAGCAAACGGAAACAAAGCATAAGGCGCGCACGTTTCTGCGAAGATGAGCAGTCATTAAGGAAGCATGCGAGATGATAGGAATCACTCACTCGTCGATGACATTCTGCTCAGCAGTGACGATCGATCAGCTCGATATGGAAAGGTCAATCAGATACAAGCTAACCCGTACAGCTCCTGAGAGGAAGACAATTAGCGCTTAGTAGCACCCCTACAGGATTGAGCTCACAAGGTCGTCCTATTCCGTTTCCGCTTCAATCTTCCCCCTTCGAAGATAAATCGCGGATCTCGCAGAGCTCCCTCTTCATCGCCACTCCTCGACTCATCGTCGGATCCATTCTCGTCAGTCTCTCCATCTCCAGTCCCGTCCCGCTCTTCCCGATCAACCTCGTCCTCCTCCCTATCCTTTGCGACTTCTCTCTCATCTCCATCTCCACCTTTATCTGTTTCCTGCTCTCCGATTCCTGTCTCCTCCCGAATTGCGAGGCTATTGACCATGTCTTGCACCTGCTCTCTCGTCACTCTCCTAGTAAGGAGAGCGGAGTCATCCTCCTGACCGTCCTCGACCACATCCTCCCCATCCGCATCCACGTCCGAGCCCTCAACATGTGCGATACGAGAGAGAGCAGCGAGGTTAGCGAGCGTGTCCGGGTCGAAGCCATTATTCGGATCGGGCTGTTGCGGATCGGCGTTCTCGTTGACGGTCTCCTCGATGGTTGCAGTAGCGGTTGGGCCGGTGGAGGGGTGGACCGACTTTTCTGGCGAATCGCCGGAAGCGGCGTTGTCGCTCATCGGCACTAACTCCGACGAGCCAAAGTCGGCGATGATAGCTGTATCTTGGGTAGAGCGGGACGAGGCCGGGACGATCGGACGGGTCTCGCAGACCGCTTACACTGGAAGTCTGGCGTGATATTGATATAGCCAGACAGGGGAAATCCGCCGCAAAATTCGTTTTGCTCCTCTCTTCAGGTTTGCTGGCGAAACATCCAACACGTGGCCAGGTCCGAGCAAGTGCTTTCCTTATTCGAGTACCCCTCAAGATGGACACAGAGGTTTGTCCGGTGTGTGAGATACCCGATCGTCACCGCAAGACTCCCCTGTTGCTCTATGCTGGCATGCCCTATACCCGGACAATCTCTTCCCTGTACAAAGCTTGCTCTCATAGGCCTATACGGATCCGCCAGTACCGTACTCGACCATTATCACCCTTCCGGACTCGCACTCGATCGGTCTCACTGCGCGATATGTCGACCGAGAAGCAGGAGAAGACCGACCCTTCGACGGTTTCGAACCCTCTTGGAGAAGGAAATTTCATCCAGTCAGTGAAGCTCGTTCCGTGAGATGACTGTGACACTGACGAGCGTGTGATCCAGAACAGCTGCTTGCCTGATCATTGGGTACCGTTGATACTATCCTGTGTATTGATAGGATCGCTGATCTCGCAGGGACGAGGTATTGAATGGGAAGACGAAAGATACGAATAGCAAGTATGTGATTCAATCGCGAATTAGTCGAGCCTGACTGATTGACCTCTACAGCTTCTTCGCGCAATTTTGCTTCGATCTCGGAATAGAACTGTATATCCGATTCAGGTTCGGCTGCTTGTGACTGACGGGCTCGCAGGAAGCGGATAGAGGTTATTGCGGACGATGAAGATGAGATGTGAGTTCGCAATGTTATAAAGCGGTCAAGATAAATGGCCTTCAAATGCTGAAGCTTTAGCTTAGCGTCGAGGCAGCGCGACGAATGACCCAAAACTACGACTTCGTCATTACATCCGGCGGTATCGGACCGACACACGACGATATCACCTACGCCTCCCTCGCGACCGCTTTCTCCCTTCCTCTCGAACATCACCCCGAGACAATACGACGGATGTGGGCTTTGACGTCACAGGCTCGGAGAGAGCAGCTGAGCAAGGCGACTCCAGAGCAGAAGAAGGCGAGAGAGCGGATGGCGCTGTTCCCTACGGCTAAAGGAGGACATGGTGGGGATGGAGAAGGCGGTGCGAGAAGTGAGGTCGTCTTTGTTGGAGAGGATAAATGGGTTCCTGTGGTGCGGCTTGCTGGCAAGGTAAGCTTTTCCGTATCTTCAGGCTAACCGGAATGATGACTGTCATTATCGCAGCTTTGCATTTTCCCCGGTATTCCAAGCCTGTTCGAACAATTATTGCTAGGCCTGACACCGTACTTGCATTTACCCCCCGCTTCTGCGAAGCCTTTCAGACATCTCATCTATACATCGTGGGTTTGCGCATATCCCGGTCGGTCGAGGCTGATCTTGTTTGGAACGACAGGAAGCCGGAATCATACATCGCTCCCTTCCTCACCGACCTGCAAGCAAGAGTCAAGAAGGAGGGTATACGGATCGGCTCTTGTGAGTGTAGCTACCATGCTCATGGGACTTTGCTTACCGCATATAGATCCATACCTTTACTCTGGAGTCCACGTTAGTCTGATAGGTCATGATGTCGAGCGGATCAAGGAGCTCGGAGAGGAGGTACGCCAGTATATGACCGGTCAATCCAGATCTTTTGGCTGATGTCCACTGCTAGGTTGTCAAGGAGCTAGACGGGAAGGTGATCTCTGCTGGACAGCTAGGGGATGAGAAGACGGAATCAAAGATGTAGATGGTTTGTGACTGCTACCTTGTAGATGATGGATGCGGAGCCAAAACGAGGTGATGCATCTATTACAAGAGAAAGCAGTCGCCATAGTCAACCGTCCACTTTCAACGGCTCGTCTCGGTTGTCGACTTCATTATATTACCTGGATTTTACAGCTCCTTCGCTGGGTTCCAGGTCGGAAGTATGTCTGGTAGCCTCCCCGTCTCCCTCTCGACTCTCAGCTCCCACTCCATCTTTCTCTCTCCTTCCTCCTCGTGCTCGACCGAAGATGATTGGGAACTGGTTGACCGGCCTACCGAACCTGATAATGGGCAGAAGACCAACCGAATGGCGATGCGAGAGAAGGATCTCTTCGTCGCGGTCGGTAAAGAAGTACGAATGTCATCGCTTGGCGGTGAAGAAGGATGGGAAGTTAAAGATGGTAAAGTCGGGAGCTATAAGGCGAGTGTCACTTCCTACTTGACTTGGGTGAGCTGATGGCGGTATAGACGCTCAAGTCAAATCATCTGAGCTTTACGATCCAGCAGATCGTGCTGAACCCTACTGGCCGATTGCTAGCTGTTGTCGGACATCACCAGATCGCAATGGTCGTGCTTCCTAGGAGTGGATTTGTGGGATCTAGCGGAGGAGAGGTGCATTGCCGGTGAGTCTATCTATACAGCATGACAGGCTTCTTGGTTTGAGCTGAGAATGTTCAGGTCATTTGCGATTGATGAGTTTCAGTTTTCATCTTCTTCCAGTGTAGCCGTATCAAAAACAATCTGGCATCCTTGGGGAGAAGGGGGGAACTCTTTCTGGATCCTTACTGCAGATGGCAAGCTACGGTAAGTCCGTGATCTCGTCATCATCTCAAGCACTAAGTATCGCCCTAGCGAATACGAAGTGTTACATCCCCAAGACCCGACTCAAACATTCACCTTCCTCCCCTCGTCACCCTCTTCGTCTCGCTTCACAGCTGTCGACCCGCTCGAACGATATGCTACTTCCTTCGCATTCGGTATCGGGAAATACGATTTCGGTCGGATGATGGTTCACGTCCTCATGGCCAACGGCGACATATACACCATGGGCCCGGTATTCCCTCTTCATGCTGAGGTACCTTTACGGTACTTGCAGGGATTGAAGGCATACTGCGAAGGCGTACCGCGGCAGGTCAAGGAGACGGACGAAGAGGAGGTAGACGAGCTTGATGCAAAAATCGGTCGAGCGAGTCTGCAGGTGCAATGGGTGGACAGCTTGGTCAGGCAGGTCAAACAGGCCGATAAGACTCGGCGTCAAAGGCAAGAGGACGAAATGACTAGCCCGACACGACGTAGCAGCCTGCTTAGCGATCGAACGCGAAGAGCTGGGTCAGAGGCTCTCTCCTATGCGCCGCGATCCGCTCCAGCTGAAGGGATGGTACGCCTGCATCCACCACACCTGACAGAGACAGGCGGTCCGGCACATGGCGTACATCGAGCGGTCATGAGGCAAGGTCCGATGGTATGCAATCCTGGACCTCAGGATGTAGGCGTAGGCGCCGAGGAGGAGAAGCAGGTGGGCAGTGACCTCATGGTCTTCAGCGCTGGTCGGGAATCCGGACAAGTCGATCAAGTTAGAGGCGAAGATGTAGCTTTCCTAGCCATTGCGTGGTCAGGAGGAAGAGTGGATATCGGACTGCAGGTGGAAAAGCCCGAACCGAGATGGATCACTTCGCGGGTGAGTTTTCTTACCTGGTTGGAAAGCGATTGACATAATGGGCAGGATCAGGCGAGCCCCCCACCCATTCTACCGATCATCGAATCCATTGTCCTGCCGCTGCCGACCGAAAACCTGGCGGATGCAGCTACAAACGCACCGTCATTTATCTTAGATCCGCTCAATACGGACACCCTTTACATCCAGCACGCTTCCGGTGTCGATGCTATCTGTGTCAAGCCGCTTCTCGATGCTATACGAGACGGGGAGGAACTTCCGCCGAGCGAGGTGGTCCGTCTCGTCGAGTCTGCTGGGTCAGCTTCTATCTTCTCTTACCAATCTGAGCTGATCGTAGACCAGGTCCGCCCAGAAGGCGATTGTCGGCGTTGTGACATTTTGCAACATCACCCTCGGCTATGGCCTTCTCGCGCTCGCTTCGTCATATCAGCTAGCTGCAGTCGAAATGGACTTTCGCGTACCAGACTCAGGCACCGACTTCGCACAATCGCCTGCCAAATCCTTCAAAGACTCTTTGACCGAGGAGAAGCGGGACACTCAGAATCTCTTACTCGCCAGCCCGCTCGATATCGACAAGCTCATCGCGTCCACCCAAACCTCAAGGGACTTCGAGCCACGCGCCTTGATCCGCAAGCTCCCAGACTATTCCAAGCCGATTCAAAGGGTCTCACCCGATCATCTCCGCGTGCTCGGCGAGATCATCTCGCAGATTCACGCGAGGACACAAGCGGTCCGAGCGGCTTCCCAAGCCATCGAGAATCGGCTAGACCTCGAGAATCAGGAGCTCCAGCGGCAGATCAGGCCAGTGAAGGAATGCTCGAGTGCGATTGCTGAGCTCAGGAAGAGCCAAACGAAAATGAGAGCGCAGGAGATGATGGAGAAGCAAGGCAAGCTCGGCGAAAGGCTGGATAAGGTATTGGTGGCTATGTCAGCGGAGTACCGACCGCAAATAGGGGAGGTGGAGAGGAAGTGGTTTGATGAGCTTGAGAGGTTGAAAGCCAGGATACGAGGTGCTGGAGCGCTACGAGGCAAAGGCTTGGCAGGGCGAGCGCATGTGGTAAGCGATCTGATTTTCGACAATAGCACCCATTGATCGGTGCGTAGCTGGAGGAGCAGCTTGCAGCTGTCAAGCCGGGTATCGACGCGCGATGGGAAAATGAAGGGGTGGAGCTGGGTGAAGAGGGGACGTACGGGAGCAGGCAGCTTCGGCCGCTTGAAGTGGCGTTGAGTGCGAGGTCGGAGGAGATACGGAGATTGTTGAGGAAGATGGGAAATTTGAGTGTACGGGTAGAAAGGGCTGAAGCGGATGACGAAGACGGGTTATGAAACTTGCAGGAGACTGGTTGATAGGATGTACTCGGTGTATGTTCCAGTACATGTAACGCATCCTGGTTTCAGATTCCTTTATGTCCCTCGGGTTCGCCAGTACCAAAAGGTTTCGATGTACTCCTTTTCCGCCGGAAGCTAAAAGTCAAGACGCGTCGAAAATCAATGTTCCTCCCCCTTGATCAGTGCTATCGTTCCTCTGATCGGGGCCATCGAGAGTCCAAGATCTGCAAGATGCTGGCCGAGCTCCTCCTCGTCCTCTCTGGACATCCATCAACCTTCTTCGTACCTTTCTCTCCGCTGCCTTCCTTACCGACAACCCTTACTGTCTCCCCCTCTCTCGCCGACTACCTCCACCCAGGCGAGATCTCGTCCCTCAATACCCTCGGCCAACTCGCCTTCCGATACTCCAAGATACGAACATGGTCGTCCATCATTCAACGTCAAGCCCGCCAAACAGTCCTGTCGACCTCGCTCAAAGGGAAACACAAAGCCATCGAAGTCGAAGAAATCGACCAATACCTCTCAACCCTAGCTGGAAGTATCCTCGACACCCTGAAGGAGTATGATATCCTCATCGTCACGACTGAAGCGAGGATCCTAACCTGCTATCCGGGTTCGGTTCAGGATCAACAGGGGTATGTCCCGCTCTCGAGTCTGGTCGCTATCTTCTCGAGTTGGCAAGCTCCCATGGCGGCTCTGGCGGGTTTGGTGGATACACTCTCAACCGGGAAGTGGACGCCTGGGAGGTTGATTGAGCTGGTACATACTCTGTCACAGACGGGTGATCCGATGTTGGAGGGGATTTTTACGTCAACACTCGGAGGCCTGCGACATCTCTTCCTCATACACCTCACTGTATTCCTTTTACACGGTTTAGCACCAACGTCATCCTCTCCGAGCTCACCGAGTATCGCCCTTGACATCGGTCCAGATCCACTCTCACCTCAGCATCGAGTCTACGCGCTGAACAACGACCTGCTACCACCTTCGATACGGCGTGCGACAAGGGAGAGTATCCTGTACATCGGACGAGTGGCAGCATCCCTTCGTCGAGAGGGACGATCTCTACCGAAGAGCTTGGTCGATGGTCTTAGAGAGGAGATCATGACTGTCGGAGGTTTGGGAAATGGTGGTGGGCTTGATGAGGCGATCCAAAGCACGAGGGCGGAGTTGGGAGAATGGCTATGGAAGCATATCCTCACAGGTCCTCAAGTATCGGAAGTCATCGAAGCCTTGTGAGCTCCTCGCCAAGGTAAACCATGGGGTATAGCTTATCAAGTCTCAGCGGAAACTACTTCCTCACTCGTAATGCCGACTATGCTGTCTCCGTCATCCGCGAAATCATCCGTCTCCGCTTAGACAAGCTCATCACATCCAACGCGCACTCGTCATCCTCGGTCATAAGGGAGCAAGACCTCGATCTCGCTATCCTTCGAGCGAGTGTGGGTACGGCTGCCGAGACTGATCGAGCGGTCGAGCGATTGCATCTCAAGATGGAGAAAGGGCCTCTGCGTGCGCTTATCCCTTCGACAACGAAGACGCCGAAGAAGACGGGTCAGAACCGGTACAATGACGAAAGCGGGATCCGCGACCTCTTCTCGTCTTTCCTCCTCGGTACACCTCTTACACTGACGATGACCATCTCTTGGCCACTCGACTTATTCATGACCCCTCCTGCTATATCTGCATACTCGGATTTCCATGCGTACCTCTTGGCTTTACGGGAGACACACCTCAAAGTGCTGGAATGCTGGACATCGCTCAGTGCAGCTCAACGTGCTAGACGGAAATGGACTGGTGCTAGTGAAGGAGGAATACCCGAAGAAGCGGTATCAAGGAAAAGCCTGGCAAGATCAGCTTGGGGAACAGTTCGGGCGATGCTGTTCTTCCTCGATCAGCTACAAAGCCACTTCATGATTGATATCATCGATGTTCAGCATCGAAGACTACTCGAGCAGCTCGAAGGCGTCGGCTCGGCTATGTCAGCATCGTCATCTGTACCGAGCTCCTTGCGAGGGTCTGTACGACCTGCTTCGACCTTCGGAGATGGGTACAGACCAGGATCGCCAGGCTCATCGACTCATGGCGGGCTTGACACCCAGACTATCAGATCTAGAGCTCCGCCGACATCAAGCAGGGCGCCGACCAGCTTCCTCGACTTTCTAACCCTGAGGTACGCCTTTACCAGGAATTCTCATCTGACAGCGCTGATATGGGGGAACAAATAGGCAGATGCATTCCCGACACTTGTCCTTCCTCCGAGAAGGGTTACTTCTAGCCGATCGAGGCATCTCGGTGATCATTCGGGAGATACTCGATACTTGCAAACGTTTCACCGGTCTGGTCGAGCGATGGGGCGGGGACCTCTTGCCCGAGCTTTTGCCTGAGAAGCCGTCTGGCGACCTGGTCAGGGAACGAAAGGCGGCCGTCCGCGAGATAGCAGAGGTGAGTACGCGAATAAGAGACGTTTAGTGCAGCTGATCAGACGGGTACAGAGCTTCAATGAGCTCGTCGCCGGCTTCTTCCGAGCAATACTGGACACGCAAAATCCTGGGCTAAACACTGGTGATGCCTCTTCCACCAATCCTGGGGTATCGTCTTCCCGCACAGCACGCACGATCCAGATAATACACGCGTCACGAGTGATGCCTCGCCAGACCAGCTTCACAGCGAAGAAGGCGGCGGGCAAGTCTAAAATGGATATCGAGAAGGAGGAGAGGGATCTTGAGGCGGAAGCGCTTATGGGAAGGCATATTGAGCAATGTGAGCTGCGTTGATCTCTTGATGGTATGATACAATTGCTGATGGACGATAGTACTGCTGAGACTCGACTTCAACGGTGTCTTGACGGCCTGGATGGGCAAGGAGGATGAGGGGGTCATTACGAATAGCGTCTTGGCTGAAGGCGGGTTGTGATGCCTGCATGCATATACTGCGATCATGTGGTTTTGAGCGGTACAGGCGGTCTGTCTCCCAAACTTTCCAGGAGCTGTGCAGTTCCTCAGCTCGAAGCCAAGCGGGAAGCTCGGATACTCACTGAAGTCCCATTGATGATCTCGGTGGTCGCGATGAGATATCTCCGTCCTTTCGCTTGCTTCGACATCCACCTCAAAGCCGAGATCTCGGTATATGTACATCCACCGAGGAAGAACACCACGGTAGTCATCGTCTGTTCTTTCAGCAGATCTGAAAGGTTAGCTTAGAGTTGCAGGTGCCACTTACGTCGCTCTCCATCATTGGCTTTTTGCTTGACATCCACCGTCGCCCCCGGTATTGTCGAAAGAACATCTTCAAACCCTTTCCACCCCACAATCGGATGTGCTCTCGGCAACTCCTTCCGATTACTCCTTTCGTCCACCGCGTCCGCAGCTCCGGAAAGGACCGCATTCTTCTGCGTCGCACACTGAACGAGGCGGATACTGAGCGGTGCATAACCTGAATAAACGTAGGAGATATCGTTCGGTGCGGCATCGTCTATATCGTTCACGATGAGTCTGAGCGATTTACGGAGGGAAGGAAAAGGTTGTGGTGTCGGAGGTGGAGAGCGAGTGAGAAGGCCTAGGTCTTGAAGTGCGATCAGGAGGGGGAGGTGATGATATCCGTATACCTGCCACACCATCAGCTCAGCCTCATATCATACGGACAAGATTCACTTGTAGGAAGTCCCGCTTGAAACCCTCGAGGATTTTGGGCTTCATACCTCCGTTCGTAAGACTGAGCAATACCGCGGAACGAAGTACTGTCGTCCAAGGGAGTTGCTGATTCATGAGGTCTTCGATGATCGTCATCTGTGCTGAGGGATCATACCCTGCCACAAGGTTCTGCTGTGCCTCGAGAGATCGGTTAAATTCGTCCGTCTTGATTATGGGCATAAGCTGTTCGGTGAGACCAGTATCTGTATGATCTGTCAGCGGTCGACAATCTAACAAGGGAGCGACTCACGTAATCGCAAGTTCTGCTGCTCGCTCTGCAATCCACCAAGCTTCCCAACGAAATCCTTCATTTGACTAACACTCTTCAGGTTCTTTACTCCGCCATAATCGCCCTCAAGCCGCCTGGCTAGACGACTCAATCGTGTACCTACCACGGCGAAATTAAGATCTCGAATATCGCCAAACAGCTTGTCCTTTTGCGCAGAGAGGTGGTATTTCCGCTTCTTCGTGGCTGGAGATGCTGGTAGGGCAGGAGCTGGTGCGGTTGGAATGAGTGTAGGAGAAGTTTGAGCTTCGAGAAGAGCTGAATCGATCTCGATGTGCGCTGCATTCCATTTCAGCCATACTTTGGAATGCCAGTGGCTCCTCACCATTCTTGATGCCGATATACTCGTCCAGCATGCCCTCGTAGGTGAGCTGAGTACACATGGGTGTCACCCAGTCTACCGAACGATCAAGGATGATTAAGCCATCGACCTGCTCGGATGATTCGATGTCGCTAAATTGAGAGGGACCGGAGGAATGATGCCGTCGGAGGAGACTGGTGAGTTTCTGGTGAGCGCATCAGTCGGGTAAAGGAGACCCAAGTAGTGGACCTGCCTGCGCGCCTTCACCTTTGCCTAATATCCGTGGGAAGAGACCGAATGCTCGCTGGAAGGTCATCAGGGCGAGTGACGAATAGTATATCGGAGTGTCATCGCCGTGCTGTAAAACTGCATCAGCATAGCGTTCGCTTCTCTTCGATGTGGTAGGACCGACCAGGAAGACGTCCCGAGCTACATCATCCATTTCGAGCGAGAGCAAATCATCTTCCACGGATATGAACTCCATCTTGAACTGCAATCACCGTTCAGTCACAGCGGCAAGGTCGTACTTAGGCTTACTTCGGATACGTTCACGTCCCCCGCCACACCCTCATCCTCCAAAACCTTCCGACACAGCTCGGTCGCCCTCGGAACGAGTAGAAGGGTATACACCAAAGGTCCAGCCGAAGATGTATTCGATTGTTGACTACGTATCTGCTCTAGCCGCTCGTCAGCAGCTAGACGTACACCTGTACCCAGGTGGCTAGACATACCCGCTATGGTCCGCATGTATCTCATCTTCGGTCGACAGAGCCATACGACGTTTCGAGTGGTGACGTTGAGCGGACCTGGTTCGAGCCAGAACATCTTGTCAACCGCTTGGTGCTGAAAGGCTTCAGATCAGGTCCTTGGCATCTAGTATGTGGTATGAGGTACCTTGAGTGACGCAACCTCGGTGATCAGTCCGAGCGGCCCTGCCAGTGTCGGGTCCAAGATCAGAGTTTTTGCCCCTTGGATCTGCTACCATTTAGCAGGTGATCGAGCCAGTGGTATGTTTACTGACATCGTTGAGGCTCTCGATTAGTGCACTACTGGCCAGCTCCTTTAATACCCCAAATTCCAAGCCTTTCTCGGAGGGTGCAGGTACGGTTGATTCGGAATCCCCTGAGGTGGAAGGAGCAGGGTGGGTCTGTCGAGAAGGTCCGGCTACTGAAGATGTCGCCATGGCTATGTATGATCAGTTTCAGGCTTTCGCTGACTCCTGAGAGCCTTGATAAGCCGGAAGAGGTGGGAAATAGAGGATCCAAGGGCTAGCAGGAGAAAGGGCAAAAGTCATGTTGTTGCCGAACGACTTCTCGGCGACCGGGCTTTGCGTTTCTTGCCTTTGGCTTCTTCTCTTGGATCATTCATTTCGCTTCCCTTTATGATTCGACTATATCTTCAGCTTGGAGTGTTTACGAGAGATACCTGAGCCCATTAGATCAGATCCATTGGTACAGATCGGTCTTCCAGCTCAACATCGTTTCAGACGGCTTCATCCTTTCGTCCGGGCAAACTAGGTCCTTGCCCCGAAGTGCTCCGTGGACAGGTCTGTAGCATTGTATGGAATATTGTATTCGTCGCTGATGGTCGGGTTCGATCTGCTATCTTGGACCCCACACCTTTCCGCCCTCTCTCAGCCTCTCCGATAGCTCCTTCTAAGCTGTCGACCGGTATGGAGGATCTCTCGACCGGTTCCGAGAGCGATTATTCGAACTCGTCAGTCGCTCTGCCTCTCTTCCCCCCTTTGTGCCACCCGCTAAAGTCCCAAATCCAGCTGGATATCCTGGTTCCTTTCAACGAAAGGCAACGTGAGGCGATCCCCTGCATGCCTCAGCACTCGAAGCTAATATCGATGCGGTAGGAGTACTTCGCCGAAGTCGATGAGGACTACATACTCGACCGGTTCAACCTGACCGGATTGAATGGCGAGGTCGTACAGGAGTACGCTCGAGCTCTTGATCTGATCACGGATTCCCTTGGTGAGCTCGATTTCCTTGCAGCTACCCTCCTAATCTCGCAAGGGAGAGCACAGAGGATCGAGCTGACAGTGTGCAGATGACGAATCGCTAGACGACGATATACGGGAAGCAGTCGAGACTTCCGCCCGATTTCTGTACGGCCTCATACACGCTCGATATATAGTCACATCCCGAGGTCTCGGCAAGATGGTGCGACCTCCTCCCAAGCTATACCATCCAAAAGTGAAGCTGATGAAAGACTTGTCTTAGCTCGAGAAATACCGAAAAGCAGATTTCGGCCGATGTCCTCGAGTCTACTGTTACTCCCAACCCCTCCTCCCCGTCGGTCTCTCCGATATCCCCTATCAAAAAGCAGTCAAACTCTACTGTCCTCGATGTGAAGATATCTATTCCCCAAAATCCAACCGACATGGCTCGATCGATGGAGCCTACTTCGGGACGACTTTCCCACATATGTTGTTTATGGTTTATCCTCAGATGATTCCTGGGAAGGGACAACCTGTTGGGAGTAGTTCGGTGGCTGAGGTTAATCGGAGTTTGAGTGGGGCGAGTGGGGTCGGGGTTGGGGGCGGGGCGTTGGGTGGAGTGGGAGGAGGAGGAGGAGGCGGAGGAGGAGGAGGGAGAGAGGGACCGAGTACGGTTGGGAGTGTCAGTAAGGCCAGCTCGGCGGTCAAGGCGGAGAGGTTTGAGCCGAGGATATTTGGGTTCAGGGTCAATGAGGAGGCTAGGTTGAGTAGGTGGAGAACGGCGAGGCGGGATACGTTAGTCGCCTCCCCCTCCGATCTCGACCTTGTATTTGGAACGCTGACATTCGCAGGCAAATATCACGTTCAGAGGCTTTGGAGAGAGAACAATCTCAACCAAATCTATGATAGATGGACTCTGCACGGCATTTGTTTCCATCGAGACGCAGTCATCGATGTATCCGGTACTAACAATACATCGTGCATTTCGCAGCGAAACGACCTCATCGGTTCTCCAGAGCATCCTGCTGAGGCGGACTATACGCGTCTCGATTCGGTATCGCCCTTTCTCCCGCGGCAGTACTCGCTTCTATCCGTTCCTCACTGACCCTCTCAGCGCCCGGTATCGGGATCTCTCCATCATCTGACGAGGAGGCATCATCCATTACAGCATTATCTTCACCATCATCCCGCAGAAATGAGGGCGTTTCATCACCAGAATGCGCTGACCCCATTACAGGCGGATCGAAATTGTCCTCCTTGTCTTCCGAATCAGAGTCGGCTTCCCCGCCAAACCGCCGAGTGATGGATAATTGCGATCGCCGTCGGTCCTGTATTTCCGGTCTAGGTATGGACCTCATCGATCGAAAAGGTGAGAAAGCTGATGCAGACGCCGCTCGAACATGCCGCAATGTGTCGTTGAAAGCGGCAGTGTATGAGCTTTTGGAGACATTGCTAGGTCGCGGCGGTGGTGGTACTGCAGGTAAAAGATCGCTAAGCGCCTTTCGCGGCCGGGGCTCGCCTCTTCGTCGTCGAACGTTTGAAGAGGAGGACGAGGCAAACACCTCTGCTCCTGACAGGCCAAGTCCCCGTGATCCTCGTGCTTTGCGTGTGCGACTAGCGAAGCCTGCATCGGCATCTGATTCGATTGGGACGTGATCGCCGGGGCTGGCGGCGGGGCTGTCTGGCATCCGAGGTGGAGAATCGATGTCGTTCGTGGTGCGTTCTCGGTGTAATGCTGATCGGACCTCGGCACGTCCTCGAAGGATTGCTCGCTACTTCTCATCAGCATCTTTCTGTTAATGAAAGCAAGCACCGTCAAGCTCACCTCAATAGTCAACCTGTTACTGACCATACGCAAAGCTGGCCAGGTGACTTTCTCGCCCACCTCAAGCATACGTCTAAGCTGCTGCTGATTGGGATCCGACAGGAGGCGCCACCAATCGCCGACAGTACTCCGAGGTGTAAGGGTAAGATCGCCTGAGAATCGTTGGAGGAAGACACCACTCCAGTCACTTTGCAGTATTTGAGGTAAAAGATCGAGATCCCGAATGACCTTGAAATGCTTTGATAGATCGAGCTTGATGTACGATTCGAGCGCGGAGAGGATGAAACCGCCACGCCATCCTTTGCCTTTTCGGTGTGCGACAGGCCGACCGACCGATCCCCTAGGGGCGAAGAAGAACAAGTGGATATGCGGGTTCGTCTGCGAAACGATCGAGAAGTTGCAGTTGAATTGCGTATGCAGGCTGCCCAAAGGGATGTCTTCTCGCAGACTGCCATCCTTGAAGCGGGAGCCACCGAGGTTGTGCGGTTGGACCTGACCGTTCCGGTCTTTCGCGATCAGGACGACCGGGTTCAGTATCCCTGGCACGGCTGCACTGGCGATGATAGCGGACCAGATGACGCAGTTGGGTGATGTCAGGTGGTTGAGCAATATGGTTGGACTAGTCCCTTCAGCTTAGTTGTTTCAATCAAGTCGAACATCGAGCTTACGAGTGTCGATCAGCAGGTACGACCGAGACGTTCAAAGCCCTGCCAGTCCTCTCGTAAGCCTCCTTGAAAGTGAGCGATCCAAAGGTGAAAAACATCGCCTAGATGGCGTTAGCTAGGTGAGCTTCGAAAATCCAGATACTGACCTTCCGAGCCCAGTCAACGCTAGAGAACCGAGCGCCAGTCTTCAAAAACCTCCTGGACCACACGCCAAACGCATCTTCGCAAGCCAGAAGCTTGTCTGCTAGCTGAGGCACCAGGAGCGGTTTGAGCTCCGCATCGGTCCTAGTGCACAGCAGGGCAGCGACCAGGCCACCGGCGGAAGTACCGGTGACAACGCGAGGGAGGAGATCGGCTTCGAGAAAGGCTTTGACGACGCCGAAGCTAGAATGTGATCAGGTATGGGCAGTAGCTGGGAGAGGTAACATACTGGTAGTAGCCGAATGAGGCTCCTCCGGAAAGGCATAGGGCGCTTGACCCATAGTTCTTGTTGACCGATCGGAAGAAGGCTCGTTTCTCTTCAAGCGGAACGTCCGTAGCCGTTCGTAGAAAATCCAGACTCGCCGCGACTTCCTTGATGTGGGCTTCCACGATCTTCTTCGTACCGATGAAAGTCTGTGAAGAGTCAGGAGTAAGGAAGAGGGATCGCTCGTTAGCGATGCTCAGGTCTGATGGGTTTATCGCTCACCTCGCTGTACATCTTCACACTATCCGTACCACCAAAGTTGCTCCTTACGCAGATCGCCAAAGCGTCCATCAAGCCTCTCGAGTCTGGCGCAGCTCTCAACTTGATCAGGGTTCTCCTCACCCGCTTGACCTATCGTAGCACATTCCGTCAACTTACCGTCCCAGTCTTCCGTAAACATCACTCGCCAAGGCGTAATCAAAATACGAATCCTCCTCAGTGTTCTTCCATTCATCAAATCCAAGATAGTCATCAAGCTTCTTCGCAGCCTCCACCCATACATCGTACGTTTTTGCATCCCGTAAGTCTCGCCGGAGGGATCGCTTATGTCCCCGCCAGGCGACGAGCCATTCGAAGACGTTGACTATTTGGCGGGTGAGGACGTAGGCGCCGAACTCAATATATATGATAAGGAGGATGAGTGCCTGCCTAGGTGAGCGGAGCGGTACAGCAATGGGTATCGAATGGACTGACGAGCAGTGGCCAGCGGATGAGGTGGTAAGTCCATCCTTGCTGGGTTGCCCGAGATTGTTTCCTTCTGATGAGTTACGATGAGATTGACTCTGGTGTAGAAGAATCGAGGAGCTTACTTCGATACTCGGGAGTGTATAGGCTGAAAAACATAAAATGAGCAAATATTTCAAAATGCTTCGATGGAGTACAGCTCACAGCGAAATCGGACGTCGCAGCAAGCTTCTCCACCCTCCCTCCTGCAGAAGATGTCATCCCGTTACCTGGGTCGCATTTCCACACCGTCGAGTGAGACCCATCGAGAGAGTCCGACGTTGTCGGCTGAGGAGGGGATCGAGGTGAAGAGGGCGAGAGGATATCGCCGTCTATAGCATGGGTGTCACTAACGGAAAGAGCATCCTCAAACGCTTGGATGTGTCTGAGCCATGTATACGATCAGCACATGATGCGATTCTTCCTCCCCACCCACTCTTGGTTGACATAGTTCACGTCCCATATGTTTGGGTCGGCTGAGCTGTCGAGCCCATTGACACTCGTAGAGGAGGTTGACGTTGACATGACGAGATGCAGCGAATGCCCTGGACCGCGATGGAGTGTGAGGAATGGCTTCGCAATGTACAGACAAGCAACCCACCTACTGAGATCGGTACTATGTCATCGCTGTGGAGATCAGGTTATTACTTTGAAGATCCTCAAAGGATCGTTAAGAGTGTCGAAAGGAGAGGCCAAACGTCAGGCTGTTGACTGCTGGGAACCGGTTCAATACCGGGTTTAATCGGACCGAGGAACTTCGTATTCAGCTATTCACCGCTTGCTTCAGCTGAAGATTGTTTGCTATTTGATACGATGTCGACACCACTTCTCCAGCAGTTCCCAACGCTCGCGTCGTATCCCCCTTCCTTCCTGAAGGATCTTCTCTCTTCCCCACCGCTCACCGAGGCGTTTCTATACACCCTCCCACAGGTCCAAAATCTCGCTGCTGAGGTGGAGAAGCTGGGAAGGGAGAATGAAGGGCTTGCTCGTGAGCGAAAAATTCTCTTGGCTTACCCTACTTGGTGGTAACGAAAATATTGAATTCGCTGACGAGGGAAAAGGACGGAACATCGAGCTACGAGATGAGCTCATTGCCTTGCGAGACACGACAGCTCAATCAAACGCTCATGCCGAACACCTGAAACAACGATGGGCGGAGATTGAGAAAGCTCAAGCCAACTTTTACCAAGTCAGTCACAGGACCAGGCTGAGTGATACGCGATGTGGATGATTGCTCGTTCGTGTTGTCTGATAAAGTGTTACACAGCGTCATCGCCCGTCTTTCCTGCATCTCCGATTGCGACACTCCATCACAGCACAAGATGAGCTTTCCGAGAAGATGGCAAGTGCATTCATTGAGGGACGAGCACTTGGAGGAGGGAGTGGAGCTGCATCAAGCGTGGATTCGCCTGACCTCGGTTCAGCCACACCGATCGGAGGGGGAACCACGGATAGAGTAGGCTTCCCATTCTGGGTGGGAAGAGCAAAGTTGATTGAGGCAGACCCAGAACAAGTCCATCGATGATTTCATCCAGGAGTTCAAGGCTGCGAGGAAGACCTATCATAAGCGGGCTGTGTGGGCGGAGAGGTGGACCAGAGGGGAAGTGGCGTGGCGGGATGACTAGTAGCCGAGCGGGAAACGGGGGTTTGAGACAATGTAGGTAGATTTTGATGCATTGATGTCTTACTGACAGCAGGTCAAGCGATCCACCATGCCACCGATGCATCATGTGACGAGGCGCTAACTAAGTGAAATGACTGAGTATGAGTGAGCGGAGCTAACTGAGAAGGAGACAGGGAGCTCACCAATCTCTCGTCCGTGTCTTCGACCTCCTGTCCATACACAATCTCCCTGGCTTTCGAAGCGTTTGCGTCTTCTCGTTCGCCAAGCTCTTCTAATATTCGGGTTCCCTCGCCCCTTTCAGCCTTTCCAGCTCCAACCTGATCTTCTCCCTCTTCCTCTGCATTCTCGCCGTTTCCAGCTCAATCTTATGCTTCTCCAGCTCAACCTCCTGTATTTCCAGCTGGACCTTCTCCTTTTCCAGCTGTAAGTCTTGCTTCGACTTCACGTCCACCGCTGCCAGAGCCTTTTCAAACCCCTTCCGCAAGTCTTTCAACGTCGTCTCGTACGAGGGAGGCGGAATGTTGACCGGTCTAAGTGAATCGTATGAAGACGGTGCTGATGGTCCGCTAGTCGAAGAAGAAGCTGGAAGAGCGCGTAGTCCCCACTGGGCGGCTTCAGTGAGATTCGACCACAGCTAATGCATCACTCACTTCCCATGCATAGATCGGCGCGAGCCACGACACGACCTTTGTGACGTAGCTGTACAGCTCGTTTGGATTGGTAGATCATGTGGGAGGAATCACCACAGAGCTCAACCACTAAAGTCTCGTCAGCCATGTACATCTCGAGATCTCACCTCAGACACCCGGAGCGGACTTGGAACTGGCAAACGGTCCTTGAGTTGACCCGGTGCCATGCCTCGAATTCCTACGATCGGGGGATGTTCGGTCGATGAGTCCCCAAGGATTGGGTCGGGAGCTGGAGATGGTGCATAAATGAGCGGAGCGTTGGTCAGATCTCGATGGAACGTGTCCATTGAATCGATCGTTCCGGCGTTGGAATCAGCATCGGAGCTGCTTGACATGTTTGCCTGCTTCGTCAGCTCACGCTTCGCGGCAAGACTCACAGATTGTGTATTCGAACGATGTAGGCTTGAACGTGGATTATGAGTAGTCAGAGTAGTAAACGAAGTTGAAATCAGGATTGATCAATCACATCAGGAATGTATCAACCTTCAATCAAGACATCCTTTGGCCATGTGATTATTCCACGAGATATGACGCAAAGACGCTTGGACCTGATGATGCATCGATGACGGAGTTGACTGCGTTCTATGATCGTAAGCGATGGCTTCTCGATGGATAATGGAAGCGCTTACCCCTTCCGTCATCTCTTGGAACATGTAATCTATCTTGACTATTGCTTCTTCTGACTTGCTACGAAGGAGCTCCAATATGTGTCCATCCCATCAACAAGGCTTATCTTCCTCGGCGTCCATTCGGTCAAATTCTGCCCGAGCGAAGGCTTCAGGTTGGTCGTGGAAGTCCATGTGATCTCATAAGCTGCGAGACCATACAAGTTATTGGTAGTGTATAGGTCGACAAGAGAACAGCTTACGTTTGTTCTGATCCGGAGGTCGGATCTTGTACCCCTTAACTCCCGAGACTCTCACCACCGCATCCAGAATATCCGTCAATCTTTCAGAAGCAGGATTCGCACCGACGAAGGCTTGGCCTTGACAAATCGGAGCCTGACTTGGTCATTTACCCGTTCTGCTACGCGGACGTAAAGATCCTCCAGATCGTCCGCTTGGACCGTCAGGAATTCGAGTATCAGGCAACGACATCGTTTCGAAGCTTTGCCCTTTCTTGGCAGCTTCGAGAGCGGGTTTGAAAATCGCATTGACGAACAAGGAACCGTCTTTGCCATAAAGCACTGCAGGTCATATGACGATCCCGTGAACCTCGTTGCCTGATCTATCAGCGCTTGATCCACGAATGGCGAAGGGGCTTGGCGTACTGGCTAGAACCTCCTTTTCCACCTCCCACCTCCATGAAGTCAACTTGTTACGTCCTGAATGTGGCTGTCTCTCATCCGTCCAGCTTTCCAGACCTCCTGTACCTCTCGAATGAACCCATGATCCGCCAGTGTAAATGTAGGTGAGCTTTGCTCCCGGTGGTCGGGAAGCTATGAGTGACATGTCGTGGTGGAAAGTCGCAAGGGCCACGTCTAGACCTGTTGCAGGAACAATATCGATAACTACGGAAACGAATATCGACTTCTGTTCGCAAGATAGTAGGGGATTAGTTCACTGACCGACATCGCAGGAAGCAGCGATCGAGCTCCAGAGGTGCTGATCCTCGGATTACTCGACTTGCAGACAACATGGATGATCTCTTCCGGCGCCAAGAGGGCATCGGCGGTGTTTTGAGATCGTGTGGTACCGTAGACGATGTGACAAGCTCGTGAAAAGGCTTGAGCAGCAGGGAACGCGATGAAGCCTACGCCGTGGAGTCAGGAAGACGAAAAGCCTGGGGGGATGCAGTTTTACCGCGTGCGCCCAAGATGAGGACTTTCATCTTCCACCAAAGGTTCTTTTAGATTTCTTGTGGTCGACCTCCTCTTGCCGGAATCCTCGGATGCGATCTCGGGAGCTTTCCTTGTTTGTTGGGGGTAAGGCTCCTCATTTGGTTCTTTCGCGTACCATTTCTATATTACACCTGACACCGTCTGGATGTGCTGATCACTCATTACGGGCAGAGGCGTCATCACCTTTGGTTTGGTTCCGATCATAGAAACAGCTTAAAAACCCGACAGGCCGAAACTTTCATCTGAAACACCACATGGCTTCGAAAGGCTTTCCCTTACCCTTTATCATTCCCAGCATGATATGACCAAATCTAAGCTATACTGGACATCATGTCCCGTTCAACCTTCCTTTCATCGCTAACACTACCTCACCCGCTTGGTGCCATCGATCTGGCGATAGGGTTTGGCTCGATATACCTCGTCATCCTCGGCCTGCTCACCCCTCCGACCCTTCCTTTCAAACTCCTTCGAGTCGGAATCATCGCCCCACTCGCCGTCGTTGGCTTTCTTTACTCGAGCTATTGGCCTATATCGAAGGATTATGAGGAGATATGGGGTTCAGCGGTATTCATGGACAACTTCGCTCTTCGAACGCTCGAACTTCTCGTCTTCTTCCCCGCCGAGGAGAACGTCTATCGTCTCAGACCGAGCAAAGAGCTCAAGGCGAAGGCATATCTCTCGACGTTTACCAATACGAAGTCGAACGGAGTGACCCCTTCAAGCTCTGATGACGTCCTCATCGCCGAGCCCGTGCCGGCTCCCTGGACACTCGAGAAGTTCTGGTGGGCTTCTAGTCTCTGGTGGTCACTTCGAGGTATCGGATGGAACTACGCCCCTCACCTTCCGACCGCCTCTCAGCGCTACCCGTACTCTCGTGCCTCTCCTCGCTCAGCCTACCTCCTCAAACGGCTTCAATACTACACGACCGCATGGATCATTCACGACCTCACTCGCTCATTCACCAATGTCTCCCCTTCAGCACCCTTTTTCAGCGCTCAGCCTGGAGCTCTCACCTATGCCGAACTGAATACCGGGCAAAAAGCGCTTTACAGTATCGCAATCGTCACAAGGATATGGTTCAGTTTGGAGAAATCCCATGTCTTCCTCAGCTTGATTTGCGTGTCTACTGGAGGGGTGATGGGATGGCAAGGGGAGATTTGGAGTCCTTGGGGATGGCCACCGAATTATGGCGGTTTTGGGCATATCTGGAGGCATCCGGGATTGTCGACGATGTGGTCGAGGGTGAGTGTCCGAGCTTGACCTCGAGTATGATCAAGGTATGAGCCGATATCGTACTTGTAGACATGGCAACAGTACTTCCGCCGATGGCTATACCTCTTCGGCTGGGTCGGACTAGGCGAAAAGATCCTTCGACTCCCTCGTACCGGTCCTCCCGCACGTCCATCCCCGCCATCGGTCGGAACTAGCGGTGCTGTAAGTCCTCATGCGGCAGCCAACAGCCCTGGTACTACCCCCTCAGCTTCCGGTCGGACCTCACCGACCCACCCGCTCCCGACAGAACCACCTTCAAAGCGCCTCTCTCGCGCGTTCTCACCGAAAATTATGCTCACCAACTTTATCAAGTCACTCCTCGTCTTCACGCTCACCGGTTGGATCCACGATCAAGCATGCTACATTGTTCTCCTACATACCACCCCACCAGGGAAAGCCGTCCACTGGACCGACGCGATAGTCACCACGCCATTCTTCATCGCTCAACCCTTTGCTTTGGCAGTAGAAGCCGCGATCATATCCGTCTGGCGAGGATGGAAAGCGAAACATCATCCCAGCTGGCGAGAACCTAACTCTGGTGTCGTCGCGCCCGCATGGCTTGTATTTGTCGAACGACTCGTTGGCTTCATTTGGACGTGGTGGTGGCTAGGCTGGACGGCAGGGTGGTTCATCGAGGCTGTGACGAAGGTAGGATTGTATCGACGTGGAGGGGATCAGCAGGAATGGCCTAGCTTCTTCGGTGGAGTACTCTGGGGGAAGTGGTGGCATTGAAAAAGAGTTCTCCACATATGAAGTTCTACACTATATCTATATGCCTAAATAAGCCGGAAAAAAACATTGCTGGACAGCCGGCTAGTCGGTTGGTGGGAATCAAGCTGAGGATCGACATACCGGTGTGTCTCGCTGATCTATTTATCAACATACGACATCATTCTTTTCTGCTGGATCTTTCGCTCTCGATTGCCGGATGACCGATGATGGGCTAAGCGACGCACAAGACAATGATCAAAAGATGAGACCATCTCGCATAGGCCTCGAATGAAATTGCACATCGTTCCGACACCTTGTCAATAAACAACCTTCGCCATGCCGACTCACTCCACCTTACCCACTTTCCCCCGAAGCGTCTCCCTCGCCTCCCTCGCGTCCCTCAAATCCCTCAAATCCCTCAAACCCTCTCCGAAAGCCGTCCGCCGACTTGTAGTCCCCCTGCTAATCCTCGCCTTCATCTGTCTCTGCTCAGCCACTCAAACAGAGGTCGCCCATCACCTCACCGCCGACCTAGATTACAACCAACCATATTTCACCTTCTTCCTCACCCACGTCACATTCTCACTCGTCTTCCCACTTCATCTCGCCATTCTCTACTTCCTCCGACCAGAACCCATCGGGAACCACATCGAAGGATTACGACATGTCATCGCGACCCAACTTGGAGAACGAGATGAAGCGCCATGGAAGACGATAGCGGGGAGATGGAGTTTCAAGATGACTTGGTTGACTCTCCTCATCTCGATCCCTGCATTGAGCTGGTTCATAGCGATGGTCTTCACCTCCGCTCTGGACGTTACGACAATCTACGCAACTTCTTCCTTTCACGCGTATTTCTTTAGTATGATGTTGCTCAAAACTCCGTTGAGTCGGACGACTGTTGGGAGTATCGCTCTGGCTTTTGCAGGGGTGATTGTGATTGCTTTTGCTGGGACGGGAGGTAGGGTGGAGGAAGGTGGAGGGCCGAGGAACAGGGGTTTGGGAGATTTGGTGATGATGTTTGGTGAGTACTAGGGACCCACTTGGAAGTACCCTGGTGTCCAGCTGACGGTGGCTTCCTAGGCGCGGTGATACTTGGACTGTACGAGGTCGTTTACAAGATGACCCTTCCGGAAGGTCATGGCGGGGTATCTACCGATACCGCACCAAAAGTCAGCTACACCGCTCTTCCCCTACACGTCGAGACACCAGATCCCGAATTCACCCCTCCCCAATCACGCTCCTCCACTCCTCCCATCGACAACCGCCGTCGTGGACCATATACCAAGCCCCGAGGACCCGAACGAATACCTCTGTCCACTCCTGATCGGATACACTCCTCGACTCCCTTACTACGTCCCAAGACCCCGCCTTCTCCTCCACCTTCAGATACTTCAATGCGGATCGAGGTTAATCTTCCCGAGAAGACGGATCATCCTCCTCTCCCCACAGCCTTACACGCAAACTTCATCACCAGCTGTATCGGTCTCGCTACTATCGCCTTCCTCTGGATCCCTGTAATCATCCTCGACCTCCTAGGCTGGGAGTCTTTCCGACGCCCCTCGGTCGGTGTCTGGGGAGGTCTGGGAGTAGTCTCCTGTACAGGAGCTTTCTACGTGAGCCTCCTCATCGAAAGCCCTGCTGATGGAGTAGAACGCAGGACTGATGATACTCATCGGTGTATGGGGACCTACGACATCTTCGGTAGCCAATCTATTGGTCATTGGGTTGGTCGCTATCGTCGACGCGTTGTGGTTGAAGAATGTCCCGGATGCCCAGACTTTGATAGGGGTGGGGATGATCTGTGTTGGGTTCGGGGTTCTGTTGTGGGAAGGAGAGGGATAGAGGTTATATCAGGTATGCATTTGTCGGATGTCTTGGATTACGAGCAGGCATCACACTCGTCGATTGTGAGGAAGCAGTGAGCTCATCATATGCTTGAGGTGATCCTCAGCCAAAATCGAAAGCGCAAGGCACGCCCAAGCATATCCTTCCAGAAATAGTGGGTTTCCGGACAATTGCGGCGTTATGGCTTCACTGCCCGAGCGAGCGTACTGATTCCAAATCGTAGCCACTAATCGCTTTCACCCTAGAAACATAACACATGTCTCACAGACAAGATGAAACAATTACCTCCAACTGCGGTTCCAAGGCATCGACCCACCAGGGCTGGATTGTTTCGGAATCAACTTATTGCAGGCTGAGACCACGATCGATCAAAACACTCAGGACCTCTTTGCTTACGAGTTCCCTTTCCTCTTGTTATCCGTGCGATGTAGCTTCCTCTGGTCTTCACTCACTCAAGCCACTGACGACGAGCCATGTCCGTGAAGGAACACCTCCAGCAGCTTTGAGGTGATTGATGGTATCGGTCCAGCTCGGGAATTCGCAATGTAGATCTCAGCTTCTTTGCCTTTGTGACCCCAAACTGACGGGGAACAGTATGGTCCGATCGTCACCGGGATCCTGCTCAGTGTTTTTGGCTGCGGCATCTTGATCGTAAGATCCGTCACGCATCTCCACACTCTCCGCTTACAACTGTCACTCTCCGCTTCTAGTCGATCGTGAGTCTTCCAGCCTGGATTTCCGCTCATTTTAGCAGACAGTCTCGTACCTCGAAGATTACCCGAGCGAGTCCTGGAAGATCAAAACCCTGGTGAATACATCTTCGACTGGGTCAACGATACGCTGACCAGGTCCCTGTAGCTCTCGTAGGTTCTCTTTGACCTTCCGCTCACTCAAGCCGGTCGGTCCGCTGAGTCGGTACTCAGGGTGTACTCGGCCTCAATATCGCTTAGACTGTGTGTGACTGCTCGAGACTGATCAAGATCGACCTCATCCATGCCGGCAACATCCTCTACGTTCGTGTGCCTCGTCGCAGCCTTCCCTTCGTCCGCCCATCAAGTACACTCTCCTGCACCCCTTCCCCTCCTCTCCCTTGCACCCTCTCCCGTCCCGTTCCCTCCTCACTAGCTGCTTGGATACTGACGTCTCACAGTTTTTCGATATCTATCATCGCCCTGAAGACATCCTCTCCCCTATATACTCCATCGTCATCTGCACCACCGTCCAAGCCTTCCTTGTCTATCGATGCACCCTCTTTGCGGGTACCTCGAAACCGCCTCTCGCACGCGACACCGTGCAGTACAAAGTCAAGAAATGGGTGGTGACAGCGATTCTGGCGGTCGGTGTAGCATTGAGCTTTGCAGGAGGATTGGGGTCGGCCATCGCTCTCGAGTTCAGTGGATGACCGACTGAGGCGAGGATGTGTTGAAAGAGATCTTCAGGCCTTACCCAGCTAATGAGAGCAGCTCCGCATCAAGGAAGACAAGGCTAATCGATGCGTCTCAGTATCTACGCAAAACGCGGTGTTGACAAGCTTTGGCACTTCCCAAAATTAACGACCATCTGGTTGTGCGCGTCAGCGGTCAGTACCTATTTGTTGTTGACACTCACTGTACAACGGCTGATCAGCTACACAGGTCACCGACCTTTTGATCTCCGCCATCATCGTCCTGAAGATCCGTGGCGCTATCGTGTGACGCGTTCTGCGACTCGATTCGATCGCTTATAGCCTCGTAGGGCAAAATCTCCGGAAAGAATCGGATCATCAGCGCCGTGATTCGGGTCGCTTTCCAGAGCGCTGTTGTGGTTACTACTCTCCAGATCGCGACGTTGATTACGAACTTCAAATCGTGAGCGAAAATGACGCTACATGGTCAGGAATCTCACAGCATCCTAGTAACACGTCGTGGTCCGATTTCCCCACCATCTTCATGTCGAAGGTGTATCGATAACCCTTGTCATGTCTCTTTCCACTCCTCGAGACGCTGTTCGGCCTGGACAGAGTAATCTCGACCAGTCGAGCGGGCGTGTAATGCCGGCCCACGGTCGAAGCTCAGGAGATCAGGGAGATATCCACACCATCCCTCAGACGCCAAATACCGCCAACGAAGTCGACGACAAGGCGAGAGTGCGAGACAGTGTCGAGACGGGAGAAACCGATGAGGAAGTAGTGAAAGTTGTTGGGATGCTGAGCTTGGTATGATGATTGGATACGTGTTGTGTGTGTGAGTCGCAACATCGCTCACTCCCGCGATCGGGGCTGACCTTCCGCCGATGTCCGTTCACGGTCTCAGGTTTTACTTCAATCGTATCCTGTTGCTTGTATCGTCTCGGGCGTATCAATCTGCTTCACGAAATGTATTTCCACCTCGAGAGGATCTGCACTCAGCTGATGTCCTCCGAAATCAACATACCCGACGAGTATAGCGGTTCTGCAACCAAAGCCGAATGACTTTTGGCGTCGCTTCGGGTGGCTGAGGCGCGAGACGCCCAAAGTTTCGGTCCGCGCTAATTGCCTGTCCGATGGGCTGCATCCGACTTCGGCCTCCGCGGGATGCCGAGATCTTCGAGAGCTCAATTAACATTGCCTCAGAAACGACAATCGTTACTTAAAGTTTCATGTTCAGGACGATCTTCGCTAAAGACTCGCTGACGCAACATTTTTCATTCAGATCGTGAAAATATCCCCCTTGTTCAATGAGCTCGCTACGATTGAAGGTTTCTCAATACCTCCGAATATCGATATCGTAGTTGCCACAGTATCGTCTGAGCTGATTTGGCGAAGTTTGGATCCGTTGTCATTGGGATCTTATTGAGCGACTTTAAATGTGGGATCTTGCTAGTCAGTCATTGCTTTGCGCCAGCTCGTTTTCTGACGAAACATTGCTCCTTCAGTCTCAAGTACGCTCTTGCGTTTTTCCCTTGCCGAAAACGTGAAGCTGAATCTGACAGACAATCTCTCACCTCAACCCTTACCCGAACAACCCTTGGTACTGCGAGCTCGAAGTAAGACTAAGCCTTGTCGGGCGACGCTGACGAGAACAGCTCCTTGTAAATCATCCCTTTGGCAGACCGATGCAGCTACTGACGCCCAATCCAGGGTGTCCTTGCCCTCAACATCGCTCAAAGGGCGTACGATTGCTCGAACTAGGTCAAATTCACGGTCTTGCATCCTGGCAACATCCTATATGTAAGTCCCTACTCGTAGCTCACCCTCGTTGCCGATGACTCGCTGACTTATCTCCCAGTATCTCGACTTCCACCATGTCCAGAAGAGATCATCTCACCGTTCCTATCTGCGATCGTCTGCACCGTCGTACAACGGTTCCTACTCCGACAATGCATCCTCTTTGCTCGTGTCGCTCAAGCACTTGGAAAGAGAAAAGCATCACTGAGCAGGGTGAAGGTCTGGGTGTTGGGGATTGTGCTCAGCATCGGCGTGGCTGTCAGCTTTGCTGGGGCATTGGCATTACCTATCAGTCAGAACGTGAGTAAAAACACGGCTGGCGATGAAGGATGCTGTTGACTCCCTAACAGCATCCTCGAGCTTGTAAGTACCTGGGATGATTCATTAGCAGAGCATCCCCAGTGAAACGACGACGATGGGCGAAAAGGGAAGAGAGATTCAAAAGGTCATTTTACTATGGCTAAGCGCCTCTTCCGTCCGTCCACATCACGTTCTTCAAGATCGCGCTGATGACCATCAGGTTACAAATGTACTGCTCTCAACCGTGATCGTAATGGAACTTCGAGCTGCGATCGTGAGGGCCGAGTATCAAATCAACGAGATCATCCGCTGATATCTCAGTAGAAGCGCACCCCTAATGGAAATTGAATGATCAGCTCTCTGATGCGAATCGCCTTCCAGAGCGGGATCCTTGTCACCGCTCTTCAATCGGTGAGCCTGATCGCCTATCTCGCCTTGTGAGCGGAACTACCATACGATGTCTCAGCAAGTTGACCCTTAATCTCTTAGCAGTACCTCCTCATGGGCCTTCTTCTGCTGCATTTTTATCTCCAAGTCTACTCCATCGCCCTCGTCGCCAGCAAGTCTCGCGTCTTACCCAATCTTACCGAGGTCGCGGATGGGCTATCCTATCCTGTACAGTCGAATATGGTCATGCCTAAACCTGGCTGGACTGTTGGTACGATCAATTGTGACTATTCGGATGGGAGTCTCGTTGGGAGTAAAGGATGGGTACAGACTGGGACTCGATGACGAAGCGAGAGCTGGAGACTCTCACACGAGATAGTGGATACGTATAGTAGCGCATCAGGTGTTACATGAGGAGTGCCGCGTGTGCGGAGACGTATAGGGTCGGAGGTCGAGGGGTAATGGATCGTGAACAAACAAAGATCGACGGGAGTAAGGATTCGTGTGAGAGTTATATGAAGCATGGGGATGAGGTGATTCATATCCTTTATGGTCTGATTTATCTATCCGGCTCAAATTTGCGGGCTCGGGTTAAGTAACGATCAAGGGACCTGTCGTGTGTACAATCTTCTTCCACTCACATGTGGAAAAGTATGCTTGAATCGGGTACCATAGCCTGGCCCCATGTTTTGTACGTAGCCATAAAGCCTTGCTCTGTACGAAGTGGCTCTGTACGAAGTGGACGAACGCTACACCATGATGGGCATAACTGGGCTGTGCCTGAGTATGCCGGACTGTTGATAAGCCAGTTACCATCGCAGACCGTATACTCACCCGTCGTTAGTCCCCTTCACCTTGGGACCTGGCTCTCGCACTTGGACTTGACGTCGACAAAACAGGGTTTCTGATCGCGACGAGTCTCAGTATCTCGCTGCGATACATCCAATCGCTCTCCTAATCCGCTACTGATCTAACGATGACTTCTACACCCATTCCTACCGGTCCCAAGCTACATATCTCCACCCATCCTCTCCTCTCGTCAAAGCTCACTCAGCTACGACTACATGATCTTCCGGCCAAAGATTTCCGAGAAGGCATCAAAGCTATCGGGTAAGCTGTCGATTTTACTCCATTTCTCGCTCGTCCTGTTGGACTGTAGGCTTTCACCATTCCGACCACAGGAGCTGAAGATGGATGCAGGTCAATGCTGGTATACGAAGCTTCCCGAACACTCCCACTCATCACAGTCCCAGACGTATGCTATCCCTCCTTACACGATTGACGAAAAGAAAGTCAAGCCTGACTTCAGAACAGCTCCAATCCCCCATAGGTCCTTTCAAAGGTTACTCAATCCCCCTTCGTATCGGTCTATCCCCAATCCTCCGAGCAGGAATAGGCATGACGGATGGTGAGCTCCTCACACCTCGCTCTGGGGCTGCTTGACGGTGATCGTCCTTGATAGTGTCAAGAGCTAATATTGGAGTAGCGGCGCTGGATCTTTTCCCGGAAGCGAGCGTTTTACACCTCGGGCTGTTTCGAGACAAGGTCTCATTACAGGCTATAGAGTGGGTTCCTGCCTCCGGATCACCCGACATGTGTTGAAGTTGACTGAGGCTACAGGTACTACTCGAAACTACCTACGAATGTCACCGTCGACCTAGTCTTTGTTCTTGATCGTGAGTCTCATTTGCTCATTTGCTTCTGCAACAGGAACCAGCCCAAAGTCCGCCGTTCTCCCTTCTCATTGCTCCCTTGTCCCTCGCCGTTTACTCGAGCATCGGTGGGAGGTGGAGACCTTTGCTGACCGTCTCAGCCCTCATCGCAACGGGTGGAACAGCCGTCGCAGCTCTCGGCATGCTCACCGACTGGGGTCTCGCCCAATCCCAGATCAAAGTAGTCTCCGTCCTAGGCAGTCGACAAGGTGTCGAGCACCTCGCCCAGGAGTTTCCAGATGTCGAGGTGGGTCAGATCCCCTTCACGACTTGGCATTGCTCACGAAGTACAGACATTCATCGGTGCCGTAGACGACGAATTGACGAGTAAAGGCTATATCGCACCTGGTCTTGGCGATGCGGTATGTTCCAGTAAGTGTAAAAATCCGGCTGATACCGTCTCAGGGAGATCGACTATTCAATACACATTACAAATGACGACATGACTTTGTATTCCCATCTAGACTCTATAGCAGGAAAGCAACCCGTGCCTATCGCTACAAATCCTTCTTACCATCCTCCACAAACGTCTGGTCACTATCAGCCTCATCTCCATTCTCAGTTGTCTGTCCACTACTCCATGTCCTCTCCCGCTTCTTCCTCCTCCGCCATTCGTCCACACCCGTCGAATGTGTTCTTCGTCCTTCTGATAACCATCCTTGCCATCCCCTTACCGAACCAGTCCCAGCGAACATGACCACGCGATCTCGTGACTCGCCGGAAAGGCCGTCGCCATGACCTGCTTTATCGTCCCATTGCATCGCACTCTTTACGCCATCTATCAACCTGTCAGCTCCAGACTTGTGCGTGTAGATGACACTTACGCCGCTCGAGATACCGTCGAACCCTCTTCGCGTCGATGATGATATCCTCACCGCCGAGGAAGAACGCTGTCCTGCTCGGATCGGAAGCATGAGGTATCTCATCGAAGAACAGCGTATTGTCGGCCCAGTCGAAGTGCTAAGTGGGGATCAGGACTGATTGCAAGCCGGAAAATGTACTGACTCTGGAGATGTAATGAGCGATTCCGATTTCCGCAGCGACAAAGTAGTAAAGCAAGAGCTCCAATGCCTGACAATTGCGTCAGCGCTATACCCTTAGTGGGAAAAGACATACCGTCGCCGGCGTTCGATAGCAAAAGGAATGACAGACATCTACGCAGCTTCAGCGTGTAGAGAGGGTCTTGGAAACCCTCACCTCCTTCCCACAAGCAGAACACAACGGGATCCACGAAGACGTTCCTCTTCGCCAAGCTTGGGCAATCCTTCAGGACTGCTCATGATCAGCTCGATCCCCTGGTTCCAGAAACAACCCACTCCAACCGTGCGCGACACTCCCATTCGAGTGGCTCAACAGCGAAACTCCTCCTTTGGCCGTTCGATATCCCTTTGCAGGCTCCCAGAACCCCCACTTCTGACAGATCTTTTGCATCGAATCGACGACTTCTGAGCGGGTCCAAGGGCGGAGGTAACGTTCATGGAAGAAGGCCTGTCCGGTATATGGCGACAGCGGGATGAGAAGAGGGTGAGAGGGAAGAGATTTGATGAGGTGCTTGATGAGAAAGTGACTTTGTAGCTAAGGACGTTTAACTTAGATCCGTTACTCGAGGAAATCACTCACCAAGCCAAAACCGAGACCATGCAAATAGAGGACAGGCATGGCGTTCGCATGATTTTTGCCCCGCTCCGAGTCCCAGCCTTTCGGTATCCGGATCAAGTACTCGATGTCTCCCTCGCGGTACTACAGCCGAGGTCAAATTCGCTCATTCATTTGGACTGGCACTTACAAGTCCCATGCCCTGGTATGGGTATACCACCTCCCGGAGCCACCAATTGATCGCATTTGACAGAGCATATATGAGCAATGGCCGACCTTTGGCCTGCCAGCTGTGAGCTGATGTAATGACACTTTCAGAGACTCTCACATTCACGGGATCTAGGGTGAGCCGCATCATCTGGACGTCCACATTGAAGCCATCCGGAAACTTCGTCCCCGTACGCGCTTCGAGCATCCCCAGCGATTCTTGGAGAAACTCTGACCACTTCGGATTCGCGACCGCCTCGTCGTAAGCGATATTGAAGCAGGTCCACGCGAGCCAGATCAGGACGTTCTGCTTTCGAATCGCTTCCCAGGGTGCGTGGTTGAACCTGTAGATGTCAGCTGAGAGTCGAGCTGGGTTTGAGATACTTACCAAGTCCGCATCCGTTCTCGGAACTCGATAGCCCTCCGATCCATCGGATGCAGCATGATCTCCTTGCCATTCTTGTCCAGTAGCCCCTCCTCGAGCTGATCCAGGGGTGTCACAACCCCTTCAATCTGCTCCCTCAGCCTCGCCTCTCTTTCCCCAGGCTCATCTTCGACGAAAGCATCTATCACACCCGTCTCATCCACGGTCATCTTCCCAACCCGCCGCTTCGATTGTATCCCGTGAACCTCCTCGTACTCTCGATCCTTCAGATGATGATACTGCGGAACCGTAATTTGACCCGACGCATAGAGATTGTAGATTTCTCGCTGATGCTCGGCATCCGGATCATCGGATGGATTAAGCGGACGTTCGGGAATCGGGTATGCCAGTCCGATATGGAGAATGCGTTGGTAAAGGGCGTTGCGCGACTCGAGGGACATTGTGGCGGGAGGAGAAGGTGTCTGGACAAGACGGATCAGGTAGCTGGTGTATATTGCGAAGATGACCTGTAGCGACGATTAGCCTGATATTCGGACATACAAGCTGCAACTTTCTGCTGCACTGCCTCGCCTTTCCGAACCAAATCATACCTCATAACGGACAAGTTACTACTGATCCACTCACCTCTGTCAAGGCATAGCCCGCGAAAATCGTCCCAGTCAATCCCACCGACCCACTCATACCCCTACCCAAGACTACAAACCATACGAGGTATGCGCTGCACCTTGCATCAGCTGGTGTCCTTACACCCGCATCAGGGTTGACCTACCATGAAAGCGGTGTGATCATCCATACCGCCAGTATCAATCCAAAAGCAATATAATATCCTCCAGTCGGTTTCCTCTCCTCGAAGGTCCGCGGGAACTTTTCATCGGGTAGAGGTATCCGCCCACCGAATAGGAGCTGTCGGTAGACATCTTCCTTCGGATGGGTGGTCATGATTGATCCAAAATTGCAAGACGGGAAACCGGTCAGCACTGTTTTAAGCTGTGACAATCATATGTGAAGGTCCAACGATGATTGCGGAGCTCGACGAGGCAAAGCGGAAAGAGTTGAAAGTGAAGCCATGGATGATGAAAGGAGCGGCGATGGGAATTGGTTGACATCCGCCTCGTTGGGGAATGATAACGTTATAGAACAGGACACGTGGTCGTTTCAAGAACAGAACGGAACGTAATACAACGCTGCTGCTCTGTTGGCTCAACGCAGTTGTGTCCGTATCGATGCATCCCAATCCCGGTCAATACCGACAAGGTCTGGTCTAATAAAATACCCGGACAACAATGCCTGGTGGCCCGATAGTACCAGAATCAACCTCGTCGAAGCCCTAATCTCCGCTCACAAGCACAAGTACAGCCCATTTGTGTATACTGAAAGAGCTCAACTTACAATAAAACCCCAGCATAGGCGATGACAGCAACCAACCACATCCTCATCATCCCCATCTCCTCTCGTTCTCACCTCCGACTGCTCCTCCAATTCACTCTCAACCTCCTCACCATCCACCCATCAACGATAGCAACCATCCTCATCCCGTCCGTTACCGCCTCCCGAATCGAGCAGGAAACAGCACTTCAGCCGAAACGTTTAATGGATCAGATGGGGAGTAGGATCAGGGTCACCGGAGTTGAAGTGGACTTACTGGACTTACAAGCGGGATCTTCGGCTTTTGCGGAAAACCAAGCGTTGAGACCGGTCATTGGGTCGTATTTCGAGGACATACTCTCTGGGAAGGGCAAGGGGCGGTTCTCAACGACACCATGTATGGTAATATGCGACGTGAGAGTCAATCAGACTGGTCGAACTGGACTGACCTGACATCAGATGTTTCGAGGGTTTGTACGGGGCATCATTCGAGAGAAGGCGACCCAGCTAGGCATACCGTATATCCCCGTACTTCAGTTCTTCCCCTCCATGGCACTGGCGATGCATCGGTAAGTGAGGGAGTCTGAGACTGGAAGCTGAGAGGCAGAAACATGAGCAAGACCGAAGATGGCGGTAGCTTCGAGAAGATGGTCTCTCGATGCGAGGAGAATATGGCGGCGGGTATGGAGGAGAATGACGCCGCGAGAACGGTGTGTCCGTGGTCGTGTTACAATCTGATGCTTGGCAGGCTTTCCGATTCGTCGAGAACAGGCTGTTCGAATGGCCAGATCTCCCGCCAATGTATGATTGTACGTCTTTTTACACTTTCCAATGCCATCCATCATGACTGACCCTATCTAGACGAGTTCAGTGAGTCCGACCAATCGCCTTGTATATTTGACTTGACTTCCGAAGCTCCTCAGTCAGCTGCACGAATAATTACTCCGATGACCTGCAAGACTCAAGAAGTCTTTTACAAAGCGATGGTCGAAACCGACGGTATGATCTGTATCAGCGTACCCGAGCTTGACGGGACGTCGATCGAGACGATGAGTCGATATCAAGGCGTCCCATATTTCGGAATAGGGTGAGTCGGCTCGCAGTGGAAGGAGCTGAGGTGTTAGGCCTCAAATGAACGAGGAGGTTTGGAATGCTGCGGACGAGGAGGAGAAATCGGCGAAAGCGTTGGAGGAAGAGAAGCGGATCATCTCGTTCTTGGATAATGCGCTCGACAAGTACGGGAAGAACTGTGCGGCGTACATCAGGTTAGACATATGATCTCTCCTTAGGCAGACGCTGAAATTGTCAATTTAGCTTTGGGACCAACTTCTGGCCAACTCTGAGACCAGAGATTGTCACGGCGATCGTCGAATCGCTGCTCGAACTATCACAACCATTACCCTTCATCTTCGCTACTGCTACTTCGGATGGTAAAATCGACACCGAGTTGAAGAACCGGATCGAGGAGAGCGGTAAGGGACTGGTAGTCGACTGGGCTCCGCAAGTCCGTGTACTGAGACACGAAGCCACCGGAATGTTCTTGGTGCGTCATTGTCGAGCTTCGAACACAACGACCTGATCAATCAAGACTCACTGCGGGTCCGGAAGCTTGACCGAGGCTATCGTCACCGGAGTACCCATCATCACTCTCCTTTCGCAGCCGACCAACCTCCTCTTTCCGCACATTGTGAGCGTCCTAATCTTTGACTGAATGTAGCTGAGCCTTTCTAGTCACAGAGATCCGTAAGATCGGAGTCCAGCTATATCAGCTATCATCAGGCAACGACGGTCTCACTCTCGGTAACGGGATAGTCATCAACTCGACACCAGAGGCAATGCAAGAGGAACTCAGGAGTACATGGAACAAGATGCTGGTAGCCGAGGGGGAGGAGTATAGGCGGAATGTGATTGCTTTGCGGGAGACGATGAGGAAGAGCTGGGAAGGAGGTGGGACTAGGGAGTCGATGTTGAAACTTACGGAGTTCTTCTCGCAAAAGGAATGAAGGCTATTCTGTGACCTGACGCAACAATCAGTGTTTCAGCCATCTGTTCTCCGACTGGGAGGCACAGAAACGGGCGAGAGCTGCAAGGTGAGCGGCCCGTAGATACGCTGTGAAACGGTCGCCGGGTTTGGACGCAGTTTGCGTCATGGTGGATGATTAACCGAGAGAACCGGGTTCTTTTCGAAATGCTTTACGCAACATGAACGTCTGACCAGTCGTTGCTGGTGCGAATGCATTGATGACTATGATATGTCGACCAAATCACGCATTGAAACTCCAAACCTTCATGACCTCGGCTACCTGCGGACCGTAACCCCCACCACGTCCGCCGCGTTCAGTCCGCACCAGACCTACGATCTTCTCCTCGTCAAATGCTAATTGCCTGATCGCCGGAGGTTGGGTTTCGATCATAGCGGGAGAGGATAGATATGGAGGCCGAGGTAGGAAGAGCGACCTTGCTGCTGACGAGATTGATTGAGGATGAGGTAAGCCTTCGTAAATCCCAGAAAGGTCTTCGTCATCGTCTTCAGGTCCTGGACCAGCTGCGCCACGCCAAATGGTCCGCCGTCCACCCTGGCGCACTTCAACGTATCCCACTGTCCTGCCCGTCCGGCCGTCGCTTTCGTCATCTACATCCTCATCTAGCTCCCATACGAGGACTCGGCCGTCCCGGCCGCCAGAAACGCACCGTCCAGCTGACAAGGAGATCGAAGTCACTGCAGCCGAATGGGCTAGCAATGTTTGCGAATGTACGATAGGCGAAAGTTTGGGTGGCGGAGAAGACGAAGGTGTAGGCAGCGAGTATACTTGGATCTGATTATCTTCTCCCGCAAGGACACACCATCGACCATCCATTCCAACTCCGACTGCTTTGCCTTTCACGCCGATGATCGGTCGGACCTTCCTTGGCCAGATAGGTCGATCTTCCATACCCTCGTCACCACGACCAACATTCCAACATTCGCCTCGCCAGACGTCTCCCGTGGGTGTAGTTGATGTAGGTGAATGAGCCAGATCGACACCGAACTCTTGGACGGCAACAGTCCAGGACGAGGGGTACAGAGGGGTGCAGTAAGTCAGTGCCGCTCGGAAGTTGCGCAAGGAACTATCGGAAGCTGTGGATACATCGGCTATCAAGGATGTCGGGGAGAGCGCAAGTGCAGCGGGATGGAAGGAGACGTCGGAATGCATGGTCTGCAGGTGCTTCGGTCTCGCGGGCTCGCCACTTGTTTGAGGAGAGACTGCATAGACGGACAGATGAAAGGCTAGCGTACAGGTCAGGAGGACCGGATAATGCATCGAAGCGAGGACGATCGAATCGCCTTCGAGGGGAGTGTACGTCGTAGCTCGCCTACGAATTGATCGTGGCCGCGATTGAGCGGGATGTACGGCTTCTCTTGTCCAGCTCAAACGCGGCTGTTCGCCCGAGAGGAGACGTGCACGAAGGATGACGAAGCCTCCAGATTGGTAGAAGACCGCCAGTCGAGCTGGAAGAGCAAGCTTGAGTCCCGATGAATCAGCCGGGTCCTCTTCGGGAAGCACCACCGACTGATCCGCACAGATCGCGGTGACATTGTCGGGTCGCGTTGGAGATGACCAGCCACGAGGAGGAGGTATGATGCCGAGATGTGCTGCAGAGGCTATATCCGAGGTCGTAGATGTCGAAGATAGGTGGACGTGGACAAGCGGGGAGGAAGGGTTGGACGTAAAGATGAATGAGGGGAAGAGAGCGATATGTTGTTCGCTGTAAGGTGGAGGTCGGAGGGTATGAGAAGCGAGCATAGCGGCTGTTGAAGCTATAGAAGGTGACGGTGACGGAGGAAGGGGTATTGTAGTCTGAGATAACGCATTCCCGTTCGACCTGTAGAAGCGATCAGATTGGGCTACACGGAGCAACCAGTAACTCACCAATTCGTCCCCAACCTCAGCATCATCTTCCAGTCGACACCGTCGTTTCGCACGCCATAGCCCACCTCTTCTACGAGAATAGGCTGACTCAGTGCTAACGGCTGACCACGACCAATACCTTCCACCATTCGAGGTCGTTCGGATCTCGACGCCACAGGTGATGAAGACGAACCCGCGACGGAGCTAGCTGAAGGGGATCTTGTTGGCGAAGGCGGCGGGAAGGCTCGAGATGGTAGCCTAGCAATAGGCCGTAGCGATCTCGACGTCGTCGAGACTTGCGGCTTGTAGATCAACCTTGAATGGTGTGGATGAGGGTATCTCGCTATATGTCCATCAGCAACGAACACAATCCGGCGTCAATATACTCACCCAGGTATAGTCGTTTCCATAGCTGCAACCATCACAATTCCGAAATGTTCAGTACATCTGTCACACTGCATTGGCCAAAAGGCAGGAGGATGAAAGGGAAGTAATGCTCACCTGTGGATCAAGAGCCATCTTTGCCCAATATTTGCTCACTCCTTGGACCATGGCGAGCTCGGTCGGGGAGAGGAAGGAGAGGACGCGAAGGAATAGCTCCTGATAGGGGAATAGGTCGGCGATATCATGTCGCTTCCTCTGCTGCATCGCTACATCGTGTTGCGACGGTGCTGAGGTTGTCGAGAGAGGGGCGAGAACATTCGTAGAGGAAAGGTCGTCAGGAATAGCACGACGTCTCTTCGTCGGCATCTTGGTTCTGCGTATCAAGGAAGCACTGGTAAGAGAAGTTCAGTCCAAATTGTCCATGCGATTGTGAGAGACCTTTCATCACCGTCATGGATCTGCGCCACCATAGAGAACCCCTCCACTGCCACTCGGGGCGTAACTTCCTTTCGCTGCGGAATTAGCGAAACTTATCTGTGTACCACGAAATTCAGTACCTTCCCTCCCCTGGATGAGGTGGCTCCTTATTGTCGTCTTTCTCACTTTCCCACCTGTGGAAGCTTAACATGCCGCCTCAAGTGAAGAGCAAGGGTGAGTAGCTTCCTCGGCATGTATATGGTATAGAAGCTGACCCTGAACTCAGCTCAGAAGGCCGCTGCTGCGCAGGCAGGATCGAAAGCCGGGTAAGTCACGATCTGCTCTCATGGAACATTTGGCGGGAAGAGGCCAGACGCGAGCTGGTCCAGCTATCTCGTCGCCGGCGTATCGACGATCTACACATTTTGCTTGGGTACAATCGCTGACCGGCTTTGCAGTAAGAAGAAGAAGTGGTCTAAAGGGAAGGTCAAGGACAAGGCCAACAACGCCGTCGTCCTCGACAAGCCGATCTTGTATGTCTCCTTTTCCTCTTCCTCTTCCTTCATACAAGTCCTGATGACTGTACCTAGCGACAAGATCATGAAGGAAGTCCCTACCTACCGAGTGATCACGACCTCCACCTTGATCGATCGCATGAAGATCAACGGTTCGCTTGCTCGTCGTGCGATCGCTCATCTCGAGAAGGAAGGGAGTATCAAGCGGGTCGTTCACTCGAATGCGCAGTTGGTTTACACGAGGGCTACTACTGGGAAGGAGTAGGTGGGGATGATGTGGATGTAGGATAGTGGAGATGGATGGGTGACCGATGGCTGTCTCGGGGCGATGCTCTTCGCCGTCCTTGCTAAGCTGTGAACCGTGTTGTCTACCTCACAGACTGTCGTATCAGACTGGGAGATCGCAATTGCCGAGCTACTTCTACCGGTCAAGCTTGACATTGGAGTGTGAGCCTGTTCTTGGCCTGTAAATCTTGAGGTGCAGGGAAAATGCTTCTCCTCTTGTTGAGAATCACGTCACCCTCTGGTACCTACGTCTGCACCTGGCTTTCTAATCAGCCAGTCCCATACGCTCCGTCCAACCATCCGCATCACCTCTCGTACCTCCTCACCCTCCACGCTGCTTTGCACCATGATTGGCCGTCCAGCATCTCCGCCGTCACTAACAGACGTGACCAGAGGTAATCTACCTTGACACCCTATCAGCCCTTTGTCCCGACCTTCTTCGACGCTCAAATGCTTACCTAGCACACCCAGCCCTAACTCATCTGCAGCTTTTTCGAAACTCGCTGAACTGCCAAATAGCTCGTGCAGTGTCGAGCAGGAAGTGCAGGTGTAATGTGACATATTTAAAAGCAGTCCAACGATCTGCATTCAGTTATTTCGTACGGCAAGCATTCGAGTTTGTACGTACTGGTATCGAGACCTTGTTGAACATCCCAACGCCTTTTCGAGCGTCTACCATGGCGACATCCTGCGGCGTGGAAACGATCACGGCTCCTGCATTTCTGTTCAGCTCATCATCGACCACATAGCTGAACAATCAGCTGCTCAGCATATGAAGCTCACCATTCACTACGACAAGCTGTCCTAAGCTCAACTGCACGTCTCCAGTCCCAGGAGGCATGTCGATGACCAGGACGTCTAGATCTTCTGGTGATGTCCAGTCGACGTCGAATAGTAACTACATCTTTCAGCACATCGTACGATGAGGAGGTCAGCTCGCTCACCTGTTGAACAGCTTTCATCACCATCATTCCTCGCCAAACAACGGGCGAATCATTCGCAGGGTTCGGTGCTGTCCAAACCGTCTCAGCGAATGCCTGGAGGCAGCATCGGAGGCGTACGGAGCAGGTAGCCGATAGACATGGTCTTGATTCCATGATTTCGTAGCGGTACGAGCTTATTGCCTAGTTTCGCCATCAGCGAGCTTGTGATTTTCACCGGATATCCTCGTACCCTCGGTCAAATCTGGATCACCAGCATTCTCCAACCCCATCAACTTCGGTACACTTGGTCCAAAGATATCGAGATCCAGTAACCCCACTCGAGGTAATCTACCAAGTGGCGAAGTAGATAAGAGGGAGAGAGCGAGGTTTGCTATCCTGACAAGCTGCTCAGTCAGGTCTAGAGAGCCGTACAGAGACGCACCAGCTACGGTGGATTTGCCTACTCCGCCTTTACCGGATGCTACTACGATTACATGCTTCACACCTCGGATCTTGGCTTTTTCGGGTGGGCCTCCTCGTCGAGGCAGTGTCGGAGGTGGTTTGATGACTCGACGGGGGATACCCTGCGAGACTGTCAGATCCGCTTGAGGGTGAGCGGTAAGAACCGACCAAAGGGTTCTCATGCGATCTGCTCGGACCAGATGTACATATCATCCGCACTCTTGGGGGACGGTGTAAGTTCGACGCAATGAGTCGTGCTATCGAGTACGCTGAACGAGACATCTGTATGATATGGTGAGATTCGAATGTATAGAAATTACTCCATGATAGCAGGGATCTCGGAATTTGCTTCCGGTACCGAGCTGAGCGAGCTTCGTCAGATTCCTTAGTCCTCTTAGTTTCGAGCGCTTTCGCAACCTTTTGATATCTTTACCCTGGTCATAAGACTTTGACCATCCTTTCCAAAGCCCTTCCGTCAATTGAGCGTATCTAGTGGTTGGCAAATCAGCTCCTGCGGCTGGGGCTCACTAGCCGTCCCTCCATGTTGGAGGCTTCGGCCTCCCTTCCTCCCCTCTCCTCATCAGCTCCGTAGCTCCGTCCGTTTGACTGGACGCCATGGCAATTCCTGTGAGGCGGCCTGGTGGGGCTCGACCTAACCCTACCAGGACAGCACCTGCAGCAAAGCCCGAAGCTCTCCAAATCCCTGATGGGAACGTTCGTGAGTGGTACTCCCCTCGTCAGACGGTATCTGACCTCTCGTTTTCGATGCAGCCGGGGTTTTTGTCGATTCGGGAGGTGAAGGCGGCTGGCAATACCCTCAATCGCTCCCATCACTAGCTTTGAACCCTACGAAAGCCGGCTCGTCATCACGCCCGAAGCTCACTCTCTCCGCTGTTCCTTCTCCTGCCACATCCTTCACTAGCTCAGTCCCGACTTCTCGCCCTTCTCTGCTCAATGCTCCTTCCGCCAACACCGTCCCTTCTCGAAGCTCGACGCCGTCACTCAAAATGGCCATTCCTGGTGTCGTAGGCGCGTCGAGCGGTACCTATCTTGGGCATTACCCAGACGACGAGAACGATGAGTCCAGCTCTGAGCTGAAGACGCCGCTTGCTGCCACTGAAGACCGAAATCCGACCTTACAGTCTCGAGGACGTGATTACGACGGCGAAGGCGAGAGCAGCTATGGCTATGGGCTACTTGGCAATGGGCTCTCCGAGCGAGATGGGGGTCAGATGTCCGTGATGACCCAGGACATCCGACAAGCGCTCTCGAAACGGTACGAAAGCTCCCCGAATCCCTCTCGGTCACGGGCAAACTCGTCAACGGGGTCTCTTGCAAACTCGAGTCGAAGGAGCAGCGTCGCTACTGGCGAAGATCCTTTCTCCCTCACAGCGTTGAGTGCTGCGGTTCCGACTGTAGAGGATGATGCTTGTGGGAGTAATGGGAGGAGGACGAGTGGTAGTAGCGGGGATGATGATGAGCTGCAGGGTGCGGATTTTGATCCGGCTGAGCTAGAACAGGTTCGACGGTTGGGAGAGGGAACTGGAGGGGCAGTTGAGCTTGTTAGGGATGCCCGGTCGAGGAGGATTATGGCGAAGAAGGCGAGCTCTGTCAAACTTGGTGTGCTCACTTATTGATGATGCACTAGGTGATAGCTCGGACGACCAACCACGATATGCACAAACAGCTCCTCCGCGAACTGAAGATCCTCGATCAGTGCTCGTCGCCCTTTATCGTCGAGCATTACGGATCCTTTCTTGCCGAGCGCGACTCACAGATCGGTATCCTCATGGAGTACTGCGAAGGTGGAAGTCTGGATAGTCTGGTTGCGAGCATGAAGAGAATTGGGTTGAGGTGTTCGGAGCCTGTTCTCGGGCGTATTGCGTCGTCGGTCAGTTGCTTTCAGGAGTGAAGAGGGCCCGAAGCTGACGCTCACAGGTACTGAGAGGCCTCGACTACTTGCATAAACGCCGGATAGTGCATCGCGATATCAAGCCTTCGAACATCCTGCTCACTCGAAACGGCATGGTCAAGCTTTGCGACTTTGGGGTCAGTGGGGAGACAATCGACTCTGTAGCTGGCACATTCACTGGGACTAGCTACTACATGGCTGTGAGCTTCTTCGCGGGTACATGACCCTAGCTGATCTGTACAGCCCGAGCGGATTCAAGGCCGACCATATACGATAAAGGCCGATGTCTGGTCTCTCGGTCTCACCCTTCACGAAGTGGCCCACCTCCGCTTTCCCTTCCCGCCAGAGGGAGAGTCTCAATCTGTCGCACCTATCGAGCTGTTGAGCTGCATTGTCACCGCTCCTGTACCGGTGATGGTGGATGATCCGGCGATTGGGAGGGTCTGGTCGGAACCGATCAAGGACTTCATGTCGCAATGGTCCGTCATCATCCACTATTCTATTTCATTGATGCTGACTAGTTGAACAGCCTGATCAGATCAGGAACCGATCGTCCGTACCCCTGGCAACTCCTCTCTCACCAATTCATCGTCACAAGCGAGTCGAAGAAGGTCAACATGGCCAAATGGGTCTCCACACTTTGTGCCCTACCTCCTGCATAATCCATCCACCTAGACAGTATTCCCCTTCGCCGTCTCTCACAACGTGTAGCATGAGTGCCCCTGTCACCAACCAAAGCATATAGATTCACGCCCGCATATGCATGCATTGCATTGTCACGCTACAGTTGACTACATGAAAGGTTAGGCTTGCCTCAAGGGGAAACGCCGCAAAATCCGCCATGCAGACCTGTAATTTCAGTCTGGGCAGTACTTGGACTCAGAACCTCAATCAGGCGGGTGAAGTCCAAGGCGGAGCTGGTGACGAGCTGGAAGTAATCTGTAAGGGCATCGTTCTTGAGCCTGCTCGCCCTTCGACCGAAGTTCCTAGTCCTCGATGTCCATCGCTTTTTCATCCTCCTCCTCCGCTTCTTCCGCGTTACGATCAGTCGTCCGACCTCGACGAATAGCGACGAGCTCGGATCCAGCCCCACCTCGCAGGCCTCGAATACCGAATGAATCGTCCTCGTGTAAGCTCGCTTCATCTACTTTTAGATCCAGAGCTGATCGATACCCTCCCTATAGCTCGACGATATTCTCCTGCACCCGCATACATCGAAGATGACCCACCTCTCCATACCGACCCACGGGCATATTCTCAATCATCCTCATCCGCATCGACATCCACAACTCCCGAAATGGCCAAAGAATACCTCTCCGACCTTCTTCAACTCCCTCCCACCCGAGCCTTTCCTCAAGCTTTGGCACTCCAAATCCTAACACATAAATCATATCGATACGTCCACCTAATCCGGCATCACCCTCAACATCCCCACTCACACTCATCCTCATCATCGTCCTCGTCCTCGCCATCGCCATCGCCATCGCTATCGCCGGAGTTACAAGAATGGGCAGCGAACCATAACGCTCGATTAACTTTCCTCGGTCGTAGAGCTTTAGCTTCGTACTTGGCGATGTTTGTCCATTCCTCGATAGCTACCTCCTCCGAACTGAGAAGTCTGGATTTCCTGAGAGGAAGGAGTTTGGAGAATAAGTTGGAGGCTATGAGGATGGCTCAGAATGTTGGGAGGGAGGTTGGGACACCTTGGGGTGTTTACGACCTCATGCGTTGGGATCGGAATGAGGTGGGTTCACCGTTTCATGTCATCCCCAGCTACATTTTCAGGGAGTCCACAAAGCTGATATGTGATTGCGTGCCCTTCGTAGACCGGAGAAGCGAGTGCTGCGGCAAAGATAAAAGGGATGACGGTGGAAGCTATCCTCGGAGGTGTTTTCACTCAATTCGGATCTCCTGCTGCACATCGGACTTTCCATCTACATATCTTGCCTCATCTACGGCGACAACTACGAGATCCAAGGTTGATCGAGAGGGTGGAGAGTATGCGGGATCAGTTGGTGAGGGAGTTTGGAGGTGGGATATTGCAGGCATAGGACGCAACTTTGCATTAGCATGACAATAAGCATTACAGCATTGGCATGACGTGACGAGAGCAGCCGACCAGGGCAGAGCGCGCAATCGGCCGTGATGTTCAGTCATTGCATGCGTGCGCAAAGATCCCTGTAGTTTGTAGTTGCGCACCGCTTTAACCCACAACAATCTTCTCCTCGTCGTCGTTGAAGTCGTATGCTGGGATCTCAAGGTTGAGCGGGGCAGGACCACGTCGTACTCGACCTGAGATGTCGTAGTGCGATCCATGACAAGGGCAGAACCAGCCTCCGTAGTCACCCGCCTCGCCGATAGGGACGCAACCGAGATGGGTGCTGAGAGGAGTGCGTTATGAGGGACCAAATAGAAGTAAAGCTTGACTTACCAGACACCGAGCATGACGAGCCTGAGCAAATATTGTGTATCAGCATTGAGTGATAGACACAGGCCGTCCCGATCGAAAGATCACCGGAAAGGCTGTGACTTCGCTTCACTCACCATTCCGGCCTCTTCGTCCGATCTTCATCCTTCTGAGGGTCTCGCAACGTCTTAATATCCACCGCATTCGCCTCCTCAATCTCATCTGGAGTTCTATGACGGATAAACACCGGCTTTCCCCTCCACTTCACGATCAGGTTCTTGCCTAAACGCAGAATCAGCATCAATGTCCAAATTAGCATTACGATCTGAGCTCCGACTCACCCTCCGGGATCGAGTGCATCTCCACCTCAACCTTCGCCAAAGCCAAAACATCCGCCGAAGCAGACATCGAGCTCAAAACATCGGTGAGAACATTCTTCGCTCCCGTAGCTGCGAGAACACCGAGCGAACCGACCATGAAATACTGGAGGGTCCGGTTGGTCGCACCGTTCCCTGAGGCTTTGTAATGGCTAAAATCGGGTACGCCCGTCGCAGATGCTCGATTGACGTCGTTGGCGTGAGTCGAGACTGGTGCGGCGAGGGTACGGGCGGAAGTGTGTAATCGCCGGGTGGAGAAGATTCCGGTGGGGTGGGCTGGGAGGGTATTAGTACGAGTCGACTAGATCATGACCGATTCGATGCAGTCCCTAGACGATGTTGGCTATCTCATCCTGCTGACCATACGCAATCGTGGTATCAGAGTGGAAACGAGACTCACAATTAATCTTCGTGCTATTTAACCTGGCGTTCGTCTTGAATACCCAAGTAGGTGGAACCTCACTCCTCGGTCCGAAGCCATGATGATCCTCGTCGCTGTGACGTTGAGGGGGCATGTGGAAGGCTAACTTCGGCGCATAGGGGACCCCCGACGCGAGCGTCCGCGTCGTCGGGAGGAGGTTGATCCGGGTGGCTGAGAGGGACATGAGTGGAAGCTTGAGAAGGGGAGGATAAGTGGGACTGATGGAGTTGGACAAGTCAATCGGTTTATGGGAATAGCGATTGCGGTCCCGTGTCTGAACGCACGCTGAACTAACCCCGAAACACCGGAAGTGAGATGCGTACGCCGTTCACGTGGCGATTCGTTTATTCATGCCAAGGTACATCGAAAGTACGGAGTAGAACGGAGAAGTTCTGCTGCGCTCCAGCCACACAGTGCTGCAACCCCTCCACCTCCAGCTTCTCAGAAGCCACCTCCCATATCGTCTCCACCGTTATCGCCTCCATAATCACCGCCCCCGTTGTCATTGCCCCCATTGTTATCGTTGTTCTGCCCTTGGTCATAAGATTGGTTCTCATCCTATCGACTGGCATCAGACGAAGCTACCCTCATAGGAATTCCCTACTCACATTCGACATCATATCTCCTATGAGCATGCCGCCCAATAATCCACCACCGAGACCGAGCGCAGCCTGTACCATCGGCTCAAATCCTACCGCAAAAGCGTTCACTCACCCCAGTCCCCGCACCCATACCCTGTCTTTGAGGCTGCTGCGCATACATCGGCTGCTGCATATACCCACCACCTCCATATCCTTGCTGAGAGTAGCCGCCACCGTAACCCTGCTGCTGAGGATACCCACCGTACCCTTGCTGCTGGGGATATCCCTGTCCGTACCCTTGCGGTTGATTCATCTTCCCCGTGAGCTTGCTGAACAGCCCGCCTAGGCCCTTTTGATTCTGCGGTAGAGGTGGTGCACCGCCTGGCGAGAAAGATTGTTGAGGCTGTCCTTGGGAGTATGAGGGTTGATTTTGGTTGATGTAGTACGAAGAGGCTTGTCCTCGGTTCTGATCGGTAGATGGACTGTAGCTTTGTACCGGACTGCCGGAACTACGTGGTGGAGGCGGACCGGGAGGAGGGGCGTAAGCTGGTTGATCCTCGGCGGGGCTACGATGTGCTATCAGCTATGGCTCGATTGCCGAGCTCTGAGGGTATCAGGAAGATGTGGACTCCGAGACAGCTGAAATTCGAGCGACGCCTCCACTCACTGGGTCCACTGGCTTCTCGGCCCGCCAGGTCCATTCTTATCAACGTAGAACCACGCCTTGTGCTCCTCGTTGAACCTGAGTAAGGTATCAGTCCTAGATCATTCATCGCACGGAAGTTGAACACAGTCGGACCCAAGGGGTAGGTACCTCGAGAGAAATGATCCTCGTCAAGCTTGAATCGACGAAGTAGACTTACTGCTGCGTCCAGCCTGGAGGGAGTGGACGAGAATCGGGGTTGGTAGCCATGTTGAATCGCGGTTGTCGCTAGAAACGATGGCGAGGTATCAATAGGACGACCGAGCGACGTATGCTCGAAGCTGCGACTGAGACAAGCAGTGATCGATATCGTTTCAACAAGCCATCAAGCAACACAATCGCCAGGATGAATGGATAGATGCCACGCCTTTGTCTTGGCGACCAGTACGTCATGATATCACCGGAATACTTCCGCTTGTAGCTGGTTTACGTAAACTTTGCAATCAAGCTTAGTGGAGAACGATCGGGGAGAAGCGGATGGGGTCTGTGCTCCCCTACTTTGCTGCTCCATTGTAAACATCCCTTCTAATCCCGCGGGAAAACAACACATACCTCCTCAATGATCTCCCAGTACTCACAACCGCAAGGTCAACAATATCATCATCATGCTTCCTCATCGTCGAACTCCAATGGTCAGACACCTTCGAGCGGGAGGATGGCTCTGGTACAATCGTCAATAGGCGGTGCGGTATATGCTCTGAGCAATAACGATGATAAGGATACCGGGAACGGCTTCGAGGTGGGTTCAGATGGAAGTCAAGCATGATGACCGCTGATGCGATCAGTTCACGAGACGGAAAAGATGGCCTCAGCTTTTATTGCAAGAACTGGTCGGTTCGGCGTTGTTCTGCTTGAAACCTGTACCTGCGCAACGGAACAGTTCGGATCAGGGTAACGGACGAAGTGGAACAGGGTGGGGATGGAAGGTCAGTAACGGTGATGACACCGCATGGAACACATGCTATTGATCATAAATCGGACTGACTTCAATAATAGATGATATACGCCTCCCCTTCGGTTGGAGATATGCTTGGACAGAAAGTTAGCGAGCTGGAGAACCGAGACTTTTTCGACCTCGTCTTTAGTAGGTCCTTCGCACATCTACCATATGTCGCTCAAATCCCCCTAGCTCCAGATCATCCCCAACTCCACACCCTCTTCTCAACCCTGATATCTCCCTACGCAACCTTGACCCACCAACCACACTCAAACTCAACAGTCACCACAAGCTCATCCGACGATCCAACACCATCTCCACCATCAAGTATCAGTCGTAGCCATACGACGTATATCCGGATGCTTACATCCGAGACGGAACCCGGAAAGGATAAAGGCCCCGTCGTATGGGAACTTCGAGCGCATGCAACAGGTTTAGATGGGGGCAATATGAATGGATCCGGGAGCTTCGGACTGGCTGGAAGTGGGACGATGGTTCCACAGGGGACTGAGGGGGGTGAGGCGAAGGGAAGGGCTGTTTGGGTAATGGGGAGGAAGATTGGGGAGATGTCGGGAGACGGTGAGGGGAATGGGCAGTCGTGAGTGGCACATGAGTACCAGATCTAAGTCTCGTGACTCACAGCTTGGACGCCTTCCTTGAGCTCAAGCTCGAGAATGAGCGATTACGAGAGGAACTGCGAGAGCTGCAGATCGATATGGACGAGTACGAAGAGCCTCGTAGGTCCCTTGTCCCTCAACTGAGCTATGCAGACCCTCGTTAGCGATGCGAGGCTATGTCGAGCCTGTCCCATCCCGCCCACCCCAGACCTACCACCCCGACCTCTCCTCCGACCCCGACACATCCTCAGCCGAAGAATCCTCCGCCGCATCCTCATCACCCGCACCAAGACCATATCTATCGTCAACTACCAAGCCCGGTCTATCCCGACCAAAACCCGCCAAACCGGGCAGACCACCGAAAGATCCAGCGGCGAGGGAGAAGAAGAGGTTGAAGAAAGCTGCGCTCGCCGGGGTGGCTGGTGCGGAAGGAGAGGGTTTGCATGTCTGTGTTACTTGCGGGCGGACGGATAGTCCGGAGTGGAGGAAGGGACCTCTGGGGCCGAAGACTTTGTGCAATGTGAGCTACCTACGACTGCCTTGCCTCGCCTGTCTGTCATGCGGGAAACGAAGGCGTTTTAGCTGATCATGTCTACAGGCTTGTGGGTTGAGATGGGCGAAGCGCAATTCGACACAGCCTACCCGAAAAGAGCGGAAACTGGCGGCCGAGAAGAAGGGATAGCAGAGTTTATCCAGTGATAGATCAGACGATACGCAATTTCATATGTACCCGCTTATCCCGCCTTGATCGGCCCCTGCGCCCAGTCACCCAATCTCGGTCCTTCATGATATCCCCTCTTTCGCTTCCCACTCAACCCATCCAGAGCCATACCGGGTAACAGCTCCTCTACGTCCAGTCCTACCAACGCAGCGACCTCCACTTCTGCCTCGTCTAGAGCTGTTCGGTATGCGTCCGCTCGTACAAGGGACTCTGCGCAAAGCCCGTCGTAATCTTCGCGTAGAAGATCGGGACCACTGGTCTTCAGCGCTCTACACGCTTCAGCTGGACGTTCGGATGCGGCACCATGCACCGTCTAGGATGTTCCCGATGCATCTTGGTAGCTGGTACTCACCCTGCCAGCGATCCCCCTACCCAGCTCATCAAACCGGGAGTCCATCTCGGTGCTTTCCCGCCCGCCGAACTGCCATCCCCATCGAGTGCAGCCGGATCGTTCAGGATAGCAATCTTGCTCGCAAGGCCATACAATGCTTTGTAAGGCTCAAAATGGCGCCTTCGCCAAGCTTTCCTCTCAGCTTTCCGGGCGGCGGGTGAGTGAAGGGGTTGTGCTGTCTCCAAGGCTTCGATAGAAGGTGGAAGAAGAAGGTGGTGAAGCGCCACGCGGAGACGATGGATAAATCCTGGGGAGGAGGCTGTACCGCCAGTCACAAGGATGGCCGAGGTCATGGGGAGGCGGAGGTCGACTGGTAGCTATGTAGGCTGTCAGCGGAGCTGCCGAGACCGCCAGAAACAAGAGGTAACTGCCTGTGCAGGCTCTCATGGTGCAGCTCACCTTCAGTAGGCATCCCAGAACAAGATCAGGCAGACCTGTAGTCTCGCCGAAATCGTCCTCCTCGAATAGCACTTCCGCGGCTCGCTCTCGTATCCATCCGGGCACGACCAGCGTACCCGACCCCAAATCTCTTGAAGCGCCTGCTTCAGGTGGAATGCTAAATCGTATGTCTGTGGCGGACGAAGAGGCCGAATAACGCCGTCGCAACGCTAACGCTTCGACCCTGTGCAGGTCGTCGCGCTCCTCCTCTCCTACTGGCCAATCGTCGACGTCCACGTAGTCGCCCCGGTCTCCGCTTGTGAAGACTTCGCCAACGAAGCACCCTTCCGTCAGTACCCGCTCGACCACTCGATCTGAAAGAATCGTAAGAGGTACGGGTGATATGGGTCTTCGATCCTCAAGTGAGCCAAGAGAAGTCGGCGGAGGGATGTATGTACCGGAACGATGAAGCAAGGCGCGAAGACGGGAATGAAGGGCTCGACCTGCCAGCCGGCTGGAATGGGCGAGGTGATAAAGCGGTCGGGAGTGGTATACCTGGCGATACATTCAGCTTGACGGGAGGTATAGGCCGAGGACATACGGGTGTGACAGTCGTTTCAAGCCAACTGCAGTCGATCACGAGACCTGTTACCCGTCCGCAAGCGGCCAGAGCTAGAAGGCTTGAAGAAGTAAACGAGACTGAAGGAACCTAGCAAAGCCTTAGCACGGGGTAATCATGCGAATAATGTCTGAACCCACCTGCAAATTGTCGAACAGGACTCGAGCTATATGATCCTTCACGAAGGTCGGCAAGAAAGTGTTCTCGGTCACGATAACCTTTCTCGACTTTGGATCGGTCATAAGGTGTCTGAAGCGGATCAGCAGGTTATAGAGCCGCAGATCGCAGCTGGCCAAGCTGCAACCTCGTGAGCAGGAGTCACCTACTTGATAAAGGTCTCCCTCAACTTCTTCATGATTCTCACCCCAATGAGCCTGCTGGCCTCTTGTCGGTCTCCTCGCGTGTCTCGTATTCGTCCCAAATCAATATCCCACATCTCCCCTCCTTCTCGGTCGGAATCATCTTGTGCCCAGAAGACAGCTCGTGGATCCGGTTCGCCAGAGAAACCGACTTTCCATATCCTCGACCCCGAACTTCTGTAGTCAGCCAGGATCAAACAATGCTTAGCCTGTCGGCTGGCTAGAGCTTTTCGGCCAACTCACTCAATGATGATACGGTCCTCGATACCGTATAGGGAATGTCGACGAGAACTCTGCAGCATTTATAAGCCAAGTGCAGAGGAGGATGCAGCAGCATGTCTGCTGCTTCCCATTTACCTTGACTCACGTAGGCAGGTGAAGATGCAGCTGGTCGAGCCCTACTCGGTCCAGCCTCGGCAGACGCAGAGAAGGTCGCCTGTTTGGTTGGAGTGGAGTATGCAGCTGAAGTAGGGCCACTTGAAGCGAACATGGAGACAAGTACCTGACCGAAATAATATACTTCACTCAGACAACATGTTGTTGTCCAATAATCTTCGGTCAGATCCAACAAATTCTGACATGACAAAACTTACAGCTGGCCAACATGAAACACCGGTTGTTCCCCCCATTTAGCCACGCGAGACGTCAGAATTTTGAGCGAAGTGACGTTGAAATTTCGGATACTGTCAGCATTGACCGACGCAGTACTGGTTGACTCACGATGGCAGTCCCGCGGACGAAGCGACCCATTGACACTGAAGCTCCATTAGAAAGCAAGAAATCCCGAAGCTCTACCGATACTCCCCACAAACCCTCTCCTATCGCTGGTCCAAGCAAACCGAAGCCTTCAATAGCACCTCGACCTGCACCTTCATTCCTCTCCGCGCTGAAGGATGAGGATACAGACTTCCCAAGGGGTGGAGGGTCTTCTTTGACCCCTTTTGAACAGAGGCAGATCCAAGCTGAAGGGAGGAAAGAAGCTGATGCCGAGGTTGAGGCAGAGGTGAGCTGGTAGAGCGCGGATATGGAGATACGGGCGCTGATATGCTGCAGGCTAGGGCAAAGGGAGGAAAGCGACCTAGGTCGATCAGTGAGAGAGAGACCAAGCGAATGAAGAAGAACGCGGTGGAACAGCCGCGGAATGAGCGAGATAAGGATACGATCCGTGAGTATCCGCCAAGCTGGCTTGAATCGGTAGCTAATGATGTGAGCAGGGGTGGAAGAGCTCAACTATAAGGTGAGCTTGGGTATCGAAGCCCTCTCAGTCCACTGACCACCAAGCTAGCGTCTCCTTCCCGGAACACATCTACTTACGCGGATTCAAACCGTCCTACCGCTCCACCTCATCCTCTCGCTTCCCAATCACCTGCTCGCTCATGTTCCCGTCACCGAAATCTCCACCACCTTGACGAAGCTACTTTCCGCAAAAGAAGACGACATGTCCACCTCGATTCACGAGTCCGATGATGGTGACAGCTCAGCCCCGGATCTCGCAACGCTCTTCACCCCTGGGCAATACTTCCCTGCGAAGGTTTTGAACCTATACTCGACAGCTAGCCAGTCTTTTATCTCTCAGTATCTTGTAACGGAGACGACCCGATTAGCAGCTCGGGTTGAGATGACTTTGGTGCCGGAGAAGGTGAACTCTGAAGTGGCGAAAGCGGAGCTGTGCAAGGGATACCGCTTGATTGGTGAAGTCCGGTCAGAGGAGGACAAGGGATGGCGGATAGGATTGGGTCTGAACGCGGAAGAGGGTATGGCAGAAGTCGAAGGCTGGGTCAGTAAGGAGGAGATGGAGAAGTCTATCCCCTGTGGGCGGTCTCGGCCTTGCTCGTCCGCGCTAACTCGTTTCGTAGCTAAAGCTTTGATCGTCGGTCAACTACTTCCCACCGCGATCTCCTCTCTTACCGCCGGAGGACGAGTCATCAACCTTTCACTCGATCCTCAAACCCTTACAAGCTCCCATCTTACCGAGGCTTCTACCGTCGGTTCCGTCCTTCCAGGACAACTCGTTTCCGCTTTAGTGACTGCTGTGGTTCCGAGTGGATTGAATGTCAAAGTCTGCGGGTTCTACGATGGGACCATCGATCTCGCACATCTTGGACTGGCGGGAGCGGACGTCGACGAGAAGTACAAGGTTGGGAAGAAGGTGAAGTCAAGCCGATTTACAAAATGATCCATATTGACGTGACGGCTAATGTAGATTCGAGCGAGGGTCATCTACGATAGTCTCGCCACGACACCTCGCCGCTTCGCTCTTTCCGTCCTCCCTCATATCTTATCCTTATCAAGTCCGGTGTTGCCAGGCAGCGACACCTCGATTGAGCAAAGCATCCCGATTGGCAAGCTGCTGTCGAGCGTGACAGTCACCAAAGTCATCCCAGATTGGGGAGTGATGTGTCAAACAGATGACGGTCTTGAGGGTTTCTCACACGTGCGTTCCTTTTCACTTGACCGCCATGGGGGCTGATTAGATCACCACAGATCAGCCACATCTCCGATGACCGGATCAACGCCTTGACATCCGGCACCAGCCAGTACAAGACTGGTACCCTTCACCGAGCTCGGGTCATCGCACACTCGCCGTTCGATGGTGTCCTCCTGCTCAGCTTCGAGCAGAAAGTACTCGACCAAGTCTTCATGCAAGTTGATGAATTGCAAGTCGGCCAGGTGATGAGGGTGAGTCGTTCTTGCTGTCCTCTTCCGTACTGACTTAGGACAGGGCACAATACACCGCTTAACCGACAAAGCCTTATTCGTCAACATCCATGGAAGTGTCGATGGCGTAGTCTGGCCATTACACTACGCCGATATCCGCTTGAAACACCCTGAGAAGCGTTTCAAGGTCGGCGCCACGGTCAAATGTCGTATCTTTGCTCTTGAACCTGCTCGAGGGCGAGTCGTCCTTACTCTGAAGAAGAGTCTGGTGGACTCAACTTCAGAGGTACCGAAGACCTTCGTGGATGTGGCGGGTGGGCAGATCATGCCTGCCGTGGTCTCGAAGCTGTTGGATAAGGGATGTATTGTTGATCTTTTTGGCGGGATGAGGGCTTTCGTACCTCAGTCTGAGGCGAGGTAAGCATTTCCTCGGCGAAGGAATCTCGCTAAGAATTTTAGCCAAAGTTTCATTACGAATCTATCCGATATATTTTTCGTGGGCAAGACGCTCAATGTGAGGATCACCGATGTCGACCCGAACACCGAGAAGATTGTTGCTTCTGTACGGCAAGCCTTACCGACACCTCTCGCTGCCGAGAAGCTGGAGGTCGGTCAGACCGTCCAAGGGGTCGTCTCGCAAATCCATCCCGAGCAGATCGTGGTTACCCTCGCTCCGAGCCAGGTCACTGCACTCCTGTCTCTTGCCAATCTCGCTAGTCATCGGCATACAAGTATTGACGATCTCCGTGCGAGTTTGAAAGCGGGCGAGAAGCTAGAGGACCTGGTCGCCATCTCCAAGAACTCAACATCTGGCCTATTCATTGTTGCCAACAAGCGAGCTACCAAGACTCTGTCCGGGATCTTGAACTCAGCGAAATCAATCGAGGACATCGAGGTTGGCCAGATCCTACCCGGACGAGTACTGTCACACAGTCCGCAAGGCGCTATCATCCAGCTCTCACACGGCTTGAAAGGACGTGTACATCCTTGCGACGCTTCGGACGATCTTTCATCGATAGCGTCCGGCGATGGACCGCTAAAGATCGATGATAATGTCATGTGCTATGTGCTCAAGTCCAACCCTTCCACGCGGATTATCGATCTCTCGATTAGGCAATCTCGGACTGAGCCAGACATGGTACCGGAGATCGTAGACAAGGAGATTGAGAAGATATCCGATATGAAGGAGGGCCAGCCGATCAGGGGTCTGGTTAAACACGTTGCAAATCAGGGCGTGTTTGTCGCCCTGGGGCGAACAGTGACAGCTAGGATCATGATCAAGGAGCTCTTTGACGAGGTGAGTTCCCGCTGTTTACATTGCCTCGATATGCTTAGCCACCTCAGTACGTGAAGGACTGGCAGTCACGCTTCGAGGTCAATCAGCTGGTGTCCGGCAAGATCCTGAGGTGAGCTTGGCTGACCTCTGATTTCTTAGTCACTAACGATTTTCTAGTCTCAACGAGAAGGATAAGCTTGTCGAGATGACCTTACGGAAGAGCCCCAGTGCTAAAGGTGTCAAGCAAGTCGCTAGGATGGGTCTAGAAGAGTTTGAGGAGTGGCAGAAGGTCGTTGCCACCGTTAAGAAGGTGATATCCTAAATCGGGATACTTCGGAACCTAGCTGATATCTGAGTCAGGTTGAAACATACGGTATGTTCCTCCGAATCGAAGGGACCGACATAAGCGGTCTATGTCATCGTTCCGAGGTGAGCCCGGCGATTCCTCTTCACCAGAAACACATCCTGATCACCGCTTAGATCTCGGATAATAAGAAGCAAGATGTATCGCAAGCCCTTAAAAGCTTCGGAGAAGGTGATCAGGTCAAGGCAGCGATCGTGTCGCTTGACCGGGAAAAGGGGAAGATCAACTTCGGGATCAAAGCGAGCTACTTCAAGGAGGATTTCGGGGACGAGGATGGGTCTGCGGCCGAAGAGATCGACGGTGAGATGGACGAGGACGACAACGCAGATGACGAAGAAGATGGCGAGGAAACTGTGGCGGTAAACGAAGATGACGAGGACGATGGCGATGAGGAAGATGACGCTGAAGGAGATATGGCCGGTGACAATGAAGAAGATACCTTGCCGTACAAACAGGACGTCCTGCAGGAAAGCGACGAGGAAGATGACGATGTCACTGTAGGCCGGGATTGTGCTCTATGTGCGAGCTCTGCTAATGTTTGTGTAGCTCGAGATCACCCAACCGGTTGTGCAAGCTGGCCCTCCTGCGAAACCGAAAGCCAACATAGCGACCGCTGTGGCTTCTGGCAAGGGCTTAGCGGTAACAAGCGGTTTTGACTGGTCCGGCGTAGGACCAGCGAGTGATGGCGAATCTTCCGGCACGAGCTCGGACGAGGAAGCTGAGAATCCCCTTGTCAACGGATCCTTTGTATCGAAAGGCAAGAATCGCGCGAACGAGGACCTGACAGCTACCGCACCCGACTCTCGACCCGAATCTGTCACCGACTTCGAGCGAGCTCTACTCGCTTCGCCCAACTCATCCTTCCTATGGATACAGTACATGTCATTCCAGCTCCAATTGCATGAGGTGGACAAAGCAAGACGAACAGGTCGGCTAGCGCTTGACAAGATTGCGTATCGAGAGGAAGACGAGAAGCTGAACGTGTGGATGGCTTTGATCAACCTTGAGCTGAGCTTCGGGACTGAGGAGAGTGCCGAGAAGGTATTCAAGGAGGCGGTGCAGTTCAACGATGCACGGACGGTGTACTTACGATATACTGAGGCGCTACAGGAGGCGAGAAAGGAAGAGGTGAGTGATATTTCACGGGAGATGACTCAGCGCTGATGATGACATCTAGGCTGTAGAGGAGCTGTATGGGAAGATTGTCAAGAAATTCTCAACTCATCCCGATTCATGGACCCGGTTCACGGACTTCTACCTCAAGAAAGGTGATGTCGACTCGGCGAGGGAGCTTCTACCTCGAAGTATGAAGAGCCTCGACAAGACGAAGCGTGAGCGTCGCTTGCCTTGTCTTGACAGGAATGAAGTTGACGAGGATTACACTTAGACGCCGAGACTATCGAGAAGATAGCAGTACTGGAATTCAAGCATGGCGATGCGGAACGAGGCAAGACGCTTTTCGAGGGATTGGTCGACCGATATCCGAGAAGACTCGATCTCTGGTCGGTATATATCGATCAGCTCGCGAAGGTTGACGAGGTCCAAGCGGCCAGGTGAGGTCCAGCTGCGCTCTGCAAATGAAGTTTGCTTACTTTGAATGTTTAGGGGTCTCTTCGACCGGATACTAGCCCAGAAGCTTACTAGCAAGAAAGCAAAGTCAGTTCATCGGGGTGCCGCGTGTTCTCGAGCTGATTCCTTCTCCTCAGGTTCGTCTTCAAGAAGTGGCTCGCTATCGAGGCGCGAATTGGCGATGTGGCAGGACAGGAGAAGGCGAAGGGGCAGGCGAGGGCTTGGGTTGCAGCCAATGCAAAGCCGGCAGTCGATGAAGAAGACAACGAGGGATAATCACTGTGGTGTCGCCTTCCTTTCCAGTTGCATGGATCTCGCACAGCATTGCCCTTGTTATGATTGCCCTCCTGGTCGGCGAATACGTTGCCGTGCCGCGGGTCGACGCTGCTACAGTAAGTGCTAGACAAAGTTGGGCCCCGGTTCAACATTGCCTTTTCTCCTTTTCTGAATGCTTTCCTATTCTTGTCCACATTGGAGATCATGTTAGCGAGAGCCTTGATTTGCTATGCCTCCATCAGGAAGCGCCTCAGAGGATCATGTGGCATTCTTCCACGCTGCTTCAGTTGACTTGCTCATTCCCGAAATCTCGAGCTTTCCATCTCAACCTACTGAAGATGTCGCTGGCTGGTGGAAGGAGGTTGAGAGGGTTCCATCGCGGACTATAGCCTTTCTCGGTGCGCAACACCTATGGAGGAGACATTCCCGGATTGACGATGTGTGGACAGATGAGAAGCTATTCTACCTTGTCGCATTGCGTATACCGGATGATGCTCTCCCCAATCGGCCTGGGACATCGACTCCGAATGCTACACACCCTCCATCCGCTCCGCTCCGCTTCCTCGACCGAATCCAGGTACGCCTCCGTGCATAGAGTCCCGCTGATAATTGAGCTGAGAGTATATGCAGCTCACTCTCACCGCATCGTTCGTCCCTCCCCTCCCACCCCTAGAAGCTCGTCGACCCCCTTCACTCCAGATGACCAGATCCAATCCCGACATGGCGACCACACCCACCAGAGGAGCTCTCGCTCCACCAAGAACTCCGAATGAGCCTCCTACTCCTGATGGTGAAGCTCACCTCCCGCCTGTTACGCCGAACCCTTTTCCAGCTATGAACGAGGGGGAGGGGCAGTATGCGAGGGTCGAAGGGGTCACAATATGGGAAGGGGCTGTTGAGGAGGTGGGGAAGAGGATGGTTCTCAGGCGTGATCGAAGTTGGGAGGTTGTCTGGCGAGGGGAGGTACCTATCGGTATGCCTTCTTTAGCTACAGGTTGACCTCGAAGTGATTGTTGATTGTTGATGTAGCCTACGTTCGGACTACGGTTCAGAACCCGCTGCTCTCCCTTACAGCGTCAGTCACGCTTCGAGAGCGAGTAGGCCATGAAAAGACACATCGGAGAGGTGGACCGAGTATTGACACCGGTTCGATACGGAGTGGGACGGAGACTGTCCGGACGGACGGCACAAACGAGGTTGGGGGAGAAGCCCAGGAGGACGATATAGCTGAGATGGAGGAGATCGACCTTCTAGGTGGACTAGCAGGAGGTACGCTTCTTTATCGAGATGAGTCGCGCTGAGCCAGTTTGGATGAAGAGGGGATGCCAGCGGCACGTCTCGCTCCGTCGATACGGCAAGATCTCTCCCTCGATCAAACGAACGAAGCAGCAACAGGTGCGGTGTCGCTTTCTGCTCCGAATACGAACGGACGGTCTGGGTATCGCTCCCATCCTCCGCCACCAATCATGACCTCGACCGCCCCAACCACTTTACGCAAATCGTATCGCCGAATCCTGTCACTCTCTCCCGGTCTACGTGTTCGGATGCGCACTCTCTTCCTACCTCAGCTTCGAGATGGAATAGAGAGAGGCTGTGCAGGCGACGATGACGACAGCGAAGGGGAGCCTCGCATCGTTCTCTGCGTCGAGATCGAGAACCCCTCCGAAGGCGTCCATCTAGACGGATTCGAAGTGGAGATCATCAAAGTCGATGTAGGAGGGAAAGGCGGGAAGGCGGTGGCGGAGCTCGTCTGTCAACCTGAGCAGAAGTTGGGTGTCTTCCCGCTCAAGCTGCGGGCGATGGAGCAGTACAATCTGCTATACGCGGTTACGATCGCTTTGACCCCTGACGCAGCGGGACGAGGGGATGAGCAACGGCCGGTATCGATTACCGTGGTTGGTCGACCGTATGCTGGACCGAAGTACCCGACTGCCACGTTCGACTCTAGGTGGAACTGCACTCTCGACCTCGCATACTTTAACGCATCCTTCAACACGTCACCTCAGCCAATGGTCCCCGCTCAAACCCGGAAGCGATTGTCCAAGCCGATCGCACCGCCCACATCAGTGATTGCCGGCGACAAGCGATACTCAATCGCGAGTCTCAATTCTGACCTATCTGATCCCCGGCGGCAACAAGCTCCCAATGATTTCAACGCCCGAACTGTCTCCTTTCGCGGTGCAGCGCAGACGATGTCTGAGCTTTCGTCCGGCCTTTTGGTGTCGGTCAAGATCCTACCTCAGTCCTCCGAAGTAGGGACTACCGTACGGACACTCGAACCGTTCTCGATCGAGGTGTTTGTGCACAATCGGACGGAGGAGGTCAAGCGGTTTAGGTTGTCTATTCCCGGACGAGAAGGAAGTGCTGGGAAGGTGAGGGAAACTTGGGAGAAGCGAAGGCGGAGACGGGGAGATGAGTCTGATTGGGGAGCTGATGATCCTGGTGAATAGCTCCTGCTCTTCTGAACTTAGATGGACTGATTGCAGACAGTGCTCCGGCAAATGCTAGCTCATCACTCATCGTTCGCGCCTGCTATGATACCGCTTGAAACCGATGTACGGTGTGGACCACTTCTTCCCGGCGCGAGCTTGTCCTCGCGAATGCGGTTCTTGGCTCTGCGAGATGGGGTACACAAGCTGGAGAAGCTGAGGATCACGGGCCTGGACAATGAGTTTGACTTTGTCATGAGGTCGGTCTTTCATCGCCGGCGACTCGCCATGCTGACTGCGTCCTCAGCTCTGTTCTGGATGTCATCGTTTGTGCTTGATCGAAAACACGATAGTGGAGGCGGACATCCATGGGTATCTGTATGCATCTTCACGAACATATGCACATGGGGAATTGTATCTGCTCCTCAAGCCTTCTACGGCGTCGCCCGTCCCATCCACCTCGGGTAGAGGGAACATTCTCGCACGGTATACCGCTTGAGTAACCACGCGAGGAACCTCTCAACACCCAATCCATACCCCCCATGCTCCGTCGTCCCATACTTCCTCTGATCCGTGAACCAGTAATACGGTTCATGCGGTATGCCCTCCCTCTTATACCCAGCCATCAACTCGTCCAAATCCGCGATCCTCATACTCCCTCCTACGACCTCTCCAACTCCGGGAACAAGGATATCGACCGACTCCGTAAAGTCCGGTGCGGAAGGTAATCCCTTCATGTAGAATGATTTGAGTGATTTCGGGAAATGGATAAGCATGATCGGTCTTCCGATCTGATCGGTCATCTTCCGTTCCGCTGCCTCGGCGATATCGTCGCCCACGACGTGAGGGTGACCATCTTCCTTTGTGATGTTGTGTTCGTTGAGGTAGGTTATGGCGTCGCGGTAGTCGAGGCGGAGGAAGGGTCTTTGTGGAGCCATAAATTCTGGGTTGAGGGCGCGGATGATCTCGGCGGATATGGGGTCGGCGAGGAGGAGGTCGACGACTTCGCATATCTTCAAGATGTCAGCATGTATCTCATGAGGAAATCAAGGGGTCACCATGTCTTCGAGGTGGTCAAGGAGGTCCTTGAACTCGATAAAGACAAGCTCTGCCTCCAGGTGAGTGTACTCAGAAAGATGCCTGGGCGCAGATCAGCTGAAGGGCGGAGAACAGCCAAGTACGAACGCACCGCCTTGTCAAGCTCTTCTCAGCTCTGAAGCTCTCCTGAATGCAGTACACGTCTCCCAAGCTCGGCAGCACCGTTTCCAGGTACAGCTGACTGCTTTGTGTGAGATACGCCTTCGCCCCGTAGTAATCGAACTCGAAAAGCGTTGATCCGCCCTCGACCGAAGTCTGCACCGTACATGGTGGAGTGACCTCGATGACCCTCTTCGCGTTGAAGGTCTCTCGGAAAGCTCGGAGTAAGAGGGCTCGAACTCGCATGACGGAAGTTGCTGTTTCGCCACGGAGCTCAAGGTGTCGGAGGTCGGCTCGAATGGAGGGGTCGGTATCCTAAAACGGTGAGCTGATATTCAAAACAGGAAAGGGCATATCTTACTGCTCTCAGTCTCCCTTCAAAGGCGTCTTCACCGCCTGGAGCCTTCCCTAGCAGCTTCCACCAGTCCACGATCACCTCAACACCGCCTGGAGCTGTCTGGCCCTCCTTGACTTTCTCGACCGTTCCGACAATCTCGACCGTGCTCTCTACCGTCAGATCCAGCGCATCGAGAGTACGAATACAGTCGCCTGTCAAAATACATTGAATGAAGCCGGATCCATCGCGAAGTATCAGGAAGAAGTTGGTCTTTTGAGCTCGGAAACGGTGAACCCATCCTTGTATTCGAATACGAGATCCAGTAGAAGTGGGCACTTGGTACAGCTTGACCTAGACACAAGAGTCAGCATCCTTTGCCTCTTACGTCTTACGAGTTCAAGGAGCTCAGAGGGAGCTGATTACCCGCCTGGCACAAGGATCTGACCTACTTTGCTAGCCGCTCCCTTACTTCCGTCGTCAAGCAAGACCACCCTCTTCGCATCTACCCTCCTCTTCCTCTCCCTCTCCACAACCTCCCTCTTCTCCTTTGCCACCTTGTCACCATCAGCTTCCCGCTTCGCTTCCTTCTTCCGCCAAGTCTCAATCCCCTTCACGAGCTTCTTCTTCGCGCTTGTTGACATCTCGGCCCATTCGTTACGCTCGACCGAATCGGGTTTCCGTACGAGGAAGGTCGCTACGGAGGTAGGAGATGCGTCGTAATTGGGAGTGGGCTTTAAGGACTGGTAAGCTGCGAGAGGGGTTGCGAAGGCAGAGAGCTCTGAGCCTGTACCGGTAGTGTCGGAGCCGGCTTTCTCGTCGATATACAGGGCGGGTAAGCCTATGGAACAGATATGAGCTTCGGAGCCATGAATTTTCTGTACAGAAGCTTGTCACAGCTTGCTGAAAGCGATCTCCGCGAACTGACCTGTCTGAACGACTGCATCAGATTGAGCGCCGAGCTGTAATATCTCCGAGACTGTCGAAGCGAGGTTGACTGCTACATCCTGAGCTTGGGCAACAACGGATTGAGGTTGTCCTTCGGACATGGTGGTGGGGTGGGAAAAATAATTCGCGAGTAGTGCGTATAGAGTGTGTTTTTGGCAATCGAAGCTTTTTTATCCGCCTCGTCGACTCGTTCTGATGGTCCTTTTTCGAGGTTGACAGAAAGGAAATCTACGAGTCAACTTGAAACGGGAATATTTCATATGTGTGAGCTAGGAAATCATGTTTCCCCATGATACCGAAAGATAAGGTGTCATGAAAAGACACGTCAGGCTGTGTTTCAGGGACGACGAGAACTCGTTTCAGAGTTCGCCGGGAATCAGTTAGTTCCTCGATTTCTCTTTCTGTATGTGATTCCTTTGAACCTCCTTCCCCAGCTCCGTTTTAGTCCCAGTTCAGCGCGATATGGCCCATGGATATGGTACACCTGCAGTAGCGGTCGCCACTACCCCAACAGTCGTATTCACCTTCTTCTCGCATCTCCTCGGGCGTAGGAAACGCAAATCCACGTCGAAGAAATCGGTCGCGAACGGTGGACCTGGCGGTGGACCTGAAGAGCAGTTGAGCTATGAAGAGGGGCTGAAAGTCGTTCGACGGTTTCTGGACTTTGCGAGTCGTCATGGCGTCGAGGAGGTGCAGTCGTTTACTGCTGCTGCAATACCAGTACCACATTGGGTGAACCGGAAGGTTGCGACGATACCTCAAGAGACGATTGGACGAGCGGAGACAATCTTGGCCAAGCACTTGTCGACATACGGACCTGATGGAGCGAATGGTGGAGGGTTAAAGCTGGTTGGAGAGGAGATGTGGTGGAGAGTCAGGGGAAGGGAGCTGGAAGGGGAATGGATAGAGGTGGGTCAGCTCCTCAATCGTGCCCCATACAGCTACACCCTCCCGTATAGCTTCATGATTGTCGGTCTGAGGAAAGAGCTAACCCCCTACCTGCTCTGCTAGATGCAGAAGGACTACATTCGAAGAACAGCGAGATCCCCGAATGCTGAAGCCGGTCCAAGCAATTCAGCGAAAGGCGTGCCATTCTCGAGCAAGCGCAGCTATCTTCCTCATCGAGCTGAGACTACCGGTAGCGTGAGAGATAATAGTGGCACAGACGTCTTCAGCGAGCGCCTTATCCTGTATATCCACGGTATGTCCGTGATCAAATGACGCTAGGCCAAGAAGCTGACGAAGAACTTCCATTTTCTTGCGGTTTTCGCTCGCATTCCAGGTGGTGCTTTCTTCTTTTCCTCCCTCGACACGCACCGCTACCAGATACAAAGACACGCTCGAAAAGCTGGAGCTCGAGCATTTGCTCCTGCATACCGTCTAGCGCCCCAGTACCCCTTCGTAAGTACAGTGATTCCCTCCGCTCACGCTAATGAGACGCAGCCTTGTGGCCATCTCGATTCCCTCGCATCTTACCTCTACCTCCTAGATCCTCCACCCAACGCCCATGCTCCCATCCTTCCCACATCGATCATCCTGATGGGCGACTCTGCTGGAGCAGGACTCATCGTATCCCTGCTTGTCATCATTTGGGAGATGGGCTTGCCAATGCCTGCTGGTGCGAGTCTGGTCAGTCCCTGGGTGGACTTGACGCACAGCATGCCAAGCGTCGGTGGGTGGGATGAACAGGATTACATTCCTCCGTACGGGTGAGCTCAAAATCTTTTCTTCTGACCGCGTACTTGGGGCAATTACCGCCGGGCTTGAGCTGAATATGACTCTAGATTCCACTACAAACCCAGCGCTACTTGGCCACCTGTGCCGGGAGGCGAGATTACCGTAACTATGCCAGATGGTACCGAGCGGCTCTTCGACGAGCAAATCCAGATGTACTGGTCAGTCGTCTTTCCCTTATTGAATGCGAACAGAGCTGACTAACATGATCATCAGTCCCAACAACCTTCTTACGCATCCTCTTGTTTCCCCTGTAAACCTTGGATCGCTTGGCGGATTATGCCCGCTCTTCATCGTTAGTAGCGCCCCAGAGATCGAATCACACTGATAAGCTGAATAGACCGGAGGAGGCGGTGAGCTTCTGCGAGACGAGGTGCATCAAGGCCGTGATGTTGTATGACAGGCTGATCATCGTTCAGATAATACACCTCGCTCACAAAGCTGCTGAGCCCACGGCATACTCGCCATCGAGTATCACGCTTTCCCAGTATCCCGATCAACGAGTCATGGTTGACCGATATTCGCCTACGAGAGCCCATCTCCAGATCTACGAAGGCTGCTGCCATGTCGTACCGACTCTTAGCTGGACCAGAAGTTCAAAGTATATGTACAGGGCATGTGCGAAGTCTGTCACCTACTTCCGAGAAATCGTCAGGAACTGATATGAGATGACCTCAGCTTCAATATCTGGGCATTCACGGCTGCGGCGAAAGCCCTCGACCATCGACGGAGACCAAATCGTATACACTGGCGGTCGCCCAACTCATCACGAAGTAGTACAATGGATACGACTTCCTCTGCACCACTCCCACCCTCTAGCGGGTCTCCTACTCATACCGCTAGCACCGCTCCAAGCACTGTGTCTTCGGCCCTCGATCTCACCAAACCGATCATCACAATGGCTGCGGCCAGTGCGGCAAACAACGAGGCGGGACATCAAGATGATCTGGAATCGGAAGCATCCAGTAATTCTGACTAGTCCGGCTCCGCAATGCAAGAGGACGACTCCATGCCTACGCTTGGTGTTGTGACAGTTCGAGGGATCGAGCCGGCTTCTGGGCCCAAGCATATCGTTGGAGAGCGTGTATCTACTCATGGCCTAATCCGGCTTTTCGAGCCAATCGGCGAGATACCAGCTCTCGACTCGGCCCCGCGAGAGCAGATCGGTCAGATTCACGGTACAGGCGCCATCCAGAAGTGGATAGCGAAACGAGCGGAGTGGGATGACAAATACTCTTCGCAATTGGCAGATGGCGTCAGGTTCGACGGGTGGATCGAGCTCGTGCAGAAGCTGAGGGGTTTTTGACCCGCGATCTGCACGGAGAAAGGCCGCCACTATGCTTCCTAGCTGGATGGTATGATCAGGACCTTGCCCGGCAAGTCAGCAGGAGCGTAGACGAGTTCAGCAAGAAGACTAGCGGGGCGATGACGCTGTGGGCGAGAATGACGACAAAGGTGAGGCAGACCTTATCTTGCGTTCCACCCGTCAAACTGACATCTGATACAGGCGGATAGAGCAGGCGTGAGGAGGGACCATGCAGGATATGCAGAGGAGTATTGAGGAGAAGATGATGGAAAGGGAGGAGGGCGTGTCTGATGGAGTAGTCGGGACTACGGACAATAAGCAAGTATGACGCTCATCATGAAAGTTTTGGCATCATCCCTCTCGTCACTGGGTCGAGAAGACTGTTAAATCTAGGTTCCCCTCTGGGCAAGCAATGGCGAATAACATTTTCCAAAATATTTCTTTGGTGTTTTGATCCGTTCCTGCTTTGACCCTTTCTTCACATTTTCGCATTCATTCATTTTGGATGTCCACAGAGCCCCAAACCACTTTCTTTTGCCGTTCGAAATTTGAATGTATGATTGACGGACAAATGGCGCGCGGACTTTTCTTTGCAGGCTTGGCCGAGGCTCGAACTCGCTATTGGTGTATCCCTCAGTTTTCAGATTTTGGTTCGGTCGGGGTGCGGGCGGCCAGTTGTGGTCCGCTTGGAGGGGGCGCAGTACTCGCGCATGCTATATCGTGATACTTCGGGTCAGATCACAGCTTGATATCGACTGCATGCATGCTCGAAAGTAGTTATCGGTGCGAAAGGATCGCTAGTATTCCGGTCGCCAAGCTTGTCCTGAGGTCACGCTCTCGATCTTATGATCGGTCGGTCTCGCCGCGCTCTCGTAGATTATGACTCCCGGTCGATTCGGTAGCTAGGATGAGATCAGCTTTAACGGCAACGTTACTATTGACAGGGAGGCGTACCGGTGTCCATTTCCCCCGCAAGCCGACGTAGTATATCTGAATAGTATCTTCCTCCCCTTCAGGCGTATTGCCAGGGAAGAACAGGGTCAAGGAAGTGAGGGAAGCAAATTTTGTGGCTCTGTGGTCGAAGAAGTAAGCTTGGGTCCAGGTACTAAGAAAAGCAGCTAGATGAATAGCTGGTCAGGCTGGAACCCGGCTTACTTGACCTGGTATTCAACTCCTTCCCGAGCTTCAATCACGTCGAACGTCTGGGTCGGTGTCGTGGATTCGGCATCGGAGAAATCCATTATCGGGGCGTCTCGGAACTGTGCTACTTGTCAGCATGCTCGCCAGCATCGGACCAGTCAGACAGCTGTCCAGACGGGAGAAGCACTAACGAGGTGTATTACTGAGGGGGTCTGACCGCTTGGTCCTGCTTTCAAAATGACAGATCGTAATGAGACGGTGGAGATGAAGGGTACTGAAGATATGTCAGCCAAGAAACTTCGCTGGAAACCGATAGAGGTATTGAGAAGTACCTCTTTGACTGACTTTTGATGATCAAGCTGTCACCCGCGTCGGACTCGCACCACTATTTGACGAATGTCATCCTGTCATTTCGCAGCTCCTCGGAAAGGAAAAAGGCATACGCGAGTCTCCTCATCCCGATCGTCCCAGCTCCTACGTCATCCAGGTCAGCTGACAGCCGGACAAAACTGTTTTAGATCCCTCGGCTCACTTGATAACCCTCTGTCCTGCATCCGCTCCTCCTTCCGCGTTCATTGCGGTGACATTTGGTAGATCTACTTGGGAGAAGAGCGAGTCTGCAGGTCCAGCGGAGAGCGGGGTGTCATGATCATGTTCGTGTTCATGTTCGTGTCCGCCATGCCCGCCATGGTCGAGATGATCATGGTCGTGAGACCTGCTCATCCCGAAGTGTGGAAGCAGGGAAAAGAGGAATGTGGAGGTTGAAACGGGGAGTCATATACATACGAGTATGAGTACGAGTACTCTATCTCGTACCCACGTGATGTTCGGACATCACCAGAAGTTCGGACACTTTACTTCTCTACTTTATTGAAGCGCATATGGTCATTACTTGCATAATATGCATGCTAGCAACTGATCCTCTTGCACAGTATTAGAAGGACCTGCCTCTAAGCTCTCTACAGTGTTTGGAGCTTTGACCTTCCATTTTGCACCCGCAGCACGCTTTTTCCTAGCACGCCCTTCCTTCTCTGCGTCCTTTCTCGCCTGTAGCTCCTGAGCATGA